>Ga0163110_10000115_pt1 | contig 34209 bp, 12 predicted proteins | sample CRUFie1St17metaG_FD_108703 | JGI IMG/M metagenome (GOLD analysis project Ga0163110, IMG submission 108703) | Marine microbial communities from the Costa Rica Dome - CRUD Field 142mm St17 metaG | ecosystem: Environmental > Aquatic > Marine > Oceanic > Photic zone | place: Costa Rica: the Eastern...
CCGAAATTTTAGTAGACCTCTTGGTAAAATCACAGGGTCTATAAGCGAGTTTAATAAATCTTTAGAAGCTTCCAATGCTCGTGTTCTTGCTTTCGGTGCATCAGTTGGAATAATACAAGGTGTGCAGAGTGCATTTGCTTCACTTCTAAGAACAACAGTCGAAGTAGAGCAAAGGCTAACAGAAATAAACATAGTGATGGGGCTAACGAATAAGCAATTAGAAAGCTTTTCCAAAAGTCTATTCGCTGTAGCAAAAAATACAGCACAATCATTTTCAACTGTAGCTACTGCCGCAACAGAATTAGCTAGGCAAGGTCTGTCAATGGAGGAGACTCTAAAAAGAACTAATGATGCCCTTATATTGACAAGGCTAACTGGTCTTGATGCCGCATCAGCAGTTAGCGGTTTAACAGCGGCATTAAATACATTTAATAAAGCAGGATTAGATTCTACAAAAATATTAAGTAAAATGGCTGCTGTAGATGTTCAGTTTGCAGTAAGCACAGAAGACTTAATAGATGGTGTATCACGTGCTGGTGCTGTTGCTCAAGATGCTGGAGTAAGTTTCGATCAACTCCTTGGTGCGGTAACAGCTGCACAGCAACAAACTGCTAGAGGTGGTAAAGTTATTGGTAATAGTTTTAAAACTATTTTTACAAGAGTCCAAAGGTCTAGTACGATAAACAGGCTTGAAGAACTTGGTATAGCAGTAAGAGATGTAGCTGGAAATACATTACCAGCGATTCAAGTATTAGAAAATTTATCAAGAACATATGAAACTCTAGCAGACACCACAAAAGCTGCTGTAGCAGAACAAGTTGGTGGTGTTTTTCAAATCAATATATTAAAAGCGGCTATCAAGGATTTAGCTGAAGAAAATAGTATATTAGCTAGAGCTACTCAAATTTCAGCGAGCGCTACTGATGAAGCTTACAAGAAAAACGAAATATTAAATAGATCTATGGCTGCATTAGCCTCTCAAACAGCAACGAGTGTAAAAGAGCTGGCTAGTATAATAGGAGACTTAGGATTTTCTGATCAAATTACAAATTACCTTACCATATTAAAAGATCAAATATCTGGTATAGCTGACTTTTTGGGCCAAGATGAAGGCGAGTCTGCAGGATCTGATTTCGCAAAAGGATTAATAAAAGGTATAGGAAATGTAATAAGCGGTCCAGGTTTATTTGTAGGTTTGGCTATATTAGGAAAGTTATTTATTAAAACAGCTGGATTCTTAGCTGGAAGTGCAAAAGAACTACTTGGGGTTGTAAGCGCATCACAGAAACAAAAGCAAGTACAAGAGTCTATAGTAGCCATACTAGCAGAAAACAGCGGATTACAAAAAAGAATTTTAGCTCAAGAAGGAAACAGAGCAGCGCAAGAAAAAACAATCCTAACAATACTTCAAGCCCAATCAAGAGAACAACAAAAAATAGCTGCAGCTGCAAAAGCTATAGGTCCTGGTGTTTTGAGAGCAGGATTTAACACAAACTTAACAAGAGGTAGAAGCGAAGGTCATGTACCAAACTATGTAAGTGCGGACGAAAGGATGCAAGAAAAAATTGGAGCAAAGTCTGGAGGATATACAGCTGGCTCAGTTAAATCAATGAACCTTCCAGGAGAAGGCAGGGTAGTTTATAATAGTGCTGAAAAAGTTAAAAAATTTCCAGGCATGCAACAGCCTGCAATAATGCCGCCTCAATCAAGTTCGGCTGGTAAAAAATACAGAAAATCATTTGAAAAAATCCATGGCTTTAATCCATATGCAAATAAAGGTTTAGTTCCAAATTATGCATTAGATAATACTCCTGTATTCGGATACAGGACAATGTTAGAAAATGCAAAAATTTCAGGATCAAATTTTGATTTAATAATTGACAAAATTCAAGAGGAATACATGTCTGCCCCTCAAAACCAAAAAGGGCAGTTAATGCCATTGAACAGATCAAATCCTACATTTAGGACTTATTATAATAAATTAGATTCAGTCGCTGAAGGTATTAAATTTTTAGATAATAAAGGATTAGATAGGTTAAGGGATCAACTTATCGCTGATGATAAATTTCAAGGAACATTTGACTTAAAAAAATCTGGAGTAGGAAAAGTTGATATGACTAATCCGTTACAAGTTTTAAAACAAACTTCTGGGCGGGATATTTTTAATTATTTATTAGGAAACACATCAAGGATTAAAACAAAAATTCCTAATCATTATCTTGAGTTTAGGGATAAAGATGAAGGAGCATACTCATTAATAGACAAAAGAGAAGGGCTAACCAAAGGAACTAAAAGCCGCAGATATTTAAATACAGATGATATATTACATGATATATCAAAAAGAGTAAAATATGAAGTAGACTTATTAAAAGATTCTAAGAACAGGCAAAGAGATGCTGTTCTTGAGCGGGCAAGCAGAGATCAGCTGGCTTTGGCTTTTGACCCAACCAGAGGAGAAGCTTATAGAAAACATCAAGAATTAATCAAACGTAGAAATGTTGGAGGTATGTTAGCCCAACTTTACAGATCTCCTGTAGCATCCGCATCTCCCTATAGTATGCCAGATGAGTATATAAAAAAGGGCGAGGGCATAAAAAAATTCAGACAATTTGGAGACTTCTCTTTATTCAGAAATAGAGCGAAGCAAAAAGCTATAGAAAAGAAATTCGAAGCCCAGCAGTCCAGTATAAACTTCGGAGCTTCCGCAAAATATGGAGCATTAGATTTATTAAAAAGAAGCGAGGCGGGGCAGTTTTATATAAATAAACAAGTAGTACAAGACTTTGAAAACTTGGTTAATGCACAAGATAAACCATTATCAATCAAAGATGCGGAAAAAGAAGTAAGTAGGAGAATTATAGTTAGTAAAGATATAGATGATTATTATTCAAAACTTGATAAAGATTTTGCAAAAGGCATAAGAGGAAGAAGAAGGTTTAGAGGCTCAGGTTCTATACCTAATTATGCCATGAGAATAGGCGCATCTAGCGTAAAAAGTATTATACCGCCTATACAAAGTAGAGCGAAAATAATGCAATCAGGAGCCCATGATGAAACCATAGGGTTATCTAGGTTAGGTGAAATACTTAGAGGTAGATTATTTACATCTATAAAGTATCAAAAAGGTTCAGGAATGCAAGACCTATATATATCTGGAGCCAGAGGAGGAGTTCACAAATATAAAAAAGGAGCACCGCCCCCCAAGGGATTTAGTTCTTGGCGCGAGTTTAATGATTCTCATGGTATAGCATCAGTACATGCAAACTCTGTAGGTGTTGGGGCAAAAGGTTACAGAAGATTAAAGTTAAATAAAATAGATAGCATCGTATCTCAAGGAAAATTATTAAAAGTAGATCCTAATCTTTTAAACCAAGGATTAATTCCTAATTTTATGCTTAAAAGGTTAAAGACGGTCAGTCAGGCTGTAAAAATGTACAAGCAAGACACAGGACAGTTTGGTTTATTAGGAAAATCTTTCTGGAGCAGAAGAACAAACGATATAAAATTAAGAGAAAGTAATTATGATGATGTAAGGCAATTCTTAAATAGCAGTGCCTTTAGATCTCTGCCAGATGCAGAAAGAAATAAAATCATTAAAGACTTAAGAAATCAATCAGAAACTCTCAACTTAAATGATGTAACAAGACCTTATTTTCAATATGGAAACCCTGATTACGAAGGAAGAGTTTTTTCGAGCAAAGGCTTGATACCTAATTTCACTAAACTCATGTCCTCATCTGCAGGGCAAATTTTATCAAAAAATCCTCAATATTCAGGAGCCGTGGGAGATGCAATAGCAAGAGAAGCTTCGTTTGGACTTACCCCTAAAGTAGTTTCAGCTCCATCATTAAAAAGCTCAAGAAATCCTGGACTAGCCGTTGTAAACAAAGAGCAAGAAGGTGGTCTTCTTTCAAATGCTAGAAAACTACATGGAGGTTTAAATCCAAATAAAAAAGATTCTGCAGTACCAAATTATGCAATCAATCCAGTAGGACTAAGTGAAGTTTTACAGCTTAGAAAAAGATCAATACAAACAATTGATTCTGCAGGGTTAAATTCTTTAAAAAAATCCTTTAAAAGAGCCGCTTCAGTAATTGATAAATTTAGTGCATCTGGAAAAGCATCAAAACAGTTTTTAGATAACCTAGGCAAACAATATGCACAAAGTTCTGTTTTAATAAAAGAAGCAAATTTAAGGACCAAAGCCTCTCTTGGAACCTTAGGAGGAGAGAGCGCGGAAAGACAACAATTCATGAGGCAGCAATTCAGAAGAGATGCTTTAGAAGGACTAGGAAGTAGGGGAGGTACAATTGGAGAATTAGCGAAAAACCTTCAGCAATCTAAAAACTTTGAAAAAGACTTATTGTTTCAAATGGGTGTTGCTGCTAAATCTGGAGACACTGAGACTTTAAAAGGTTTAGAAAAAATAAATAAAACTCTAAATAAAAGCGCTGATAGCGCCATGGATCAGCCCAAAACATTAGCGAGAGAGTTAGAGAAAAATTTACAAGCTCAATCTGATTTCTCAAGAAGAGAAGAGCGATTCATGGGCAACAAAGGTTATGATAGAAGAGAATTAAGAAAACATTTAGCTCAAGACTTTTTGTCCTCAAGAAATATAAAAACAGAAAGCCCTGAACAAGCTTTAGCCACGATTGATAAAATGGGCAAAAGAGGGCGAGAAGACTTCACTCAATACGCAGCTAAAGAAAGGGGGGTAATGTCTTCAAATGCAGCTTTAGCAAGAGCTGGATTCGAAAGCGGAATGTTTAGACAGATGACAAAAGATTCCGTAACAATGGGGGGACCAAACTCTAAAAAGTTTATAAGCACATTATCATCACTTCAAAAATCTTTAGATACTGGAGATGTAAGAGGTCGAAAAGAATTAACAAAAGATTTAATGACCCAGGCGGCTAGAATAGCCAAAGACCCAGCAGAAGCATCAAAAATGCAATCCATGATTGCCGCAATGAATGCTGAGCAGAAGAACAAAGAAAGAGACAGGAAAAGAGAAAGAACACAAAGAACAGCTCAGAGACAAATCGCACAGGGAGGCTTTCTTAATAGAATTACTGGAGCTTTTAATGCGGGAAGATCTGGTGCAGAATTAAGAGGTGGAGGGAGCTTTCTTAGCAGAGGAGCTCAAAGTATCTCAAGGGGAGCTGGAAGGGTTGCAGGAGGGTTCAAACCTGCAATGCAAAAATTTGCAACACAAGGAATGGGAAGTTTTGGCGGTCAAGTAGGATTAGGTTTATCTTTTATAGCTCCAATGCTTGGAGGAATGGTTGCAAATAGAACTGCAAGAGAAGATAGATCTTCACTAGTTGACGGTCAATATCGAGTAGGAGATAGAGGTGGAGATGTAGCATCAAGTACATTAACAGGCCTAGGAATGGGTGCTATATTCGGACTTCCTGGAGCCATAGTTGGAGCTGCATCTGGATTTATTATGTCCATGAAGAATGCAACTCTATCAATAGATGAGCAGATAAAAGTTCGAGAAAAAGAAATAAATTTAATTGGTCAAAATTTACAAGCAGCACAAAGTATCCAGAATCTTTCGAACGAAAGAGCTGTAGCATTTAGCCAAGGAGACTTTGATAAAGTAAATCAAATTGATGCAGCGACCAACAGAGCATTAGCAGGAATTAATGATGCGCAAATTTTAAGAAAATTAGCTACTTCAGGAGGTGACCCAAAAGCAATAAGTGATGTACAAAAACAGCTTCAAGACGATATGTCAAATGCTGTAAGTATTCAAAATTTCGGAGTAGCTTTAAAGAACAGCGACCAAAGAAAAGCTGCAAAAAATGCAGGGGTAGCAATGGGCTCTATAATAGCTCAATCCATAAGAAATGAAGATGCTGATGAATTTAAAGTTATAGAAGCTTTACAAAAAATACAAACATCTTCAGCGGTAGGACAGAGAAAGCTTACAGAGCTTGGCATAGACGGAACAGGAGGATTAAATGCAATAAGAAAAAGAGCCGCAGGACAACAAGGTCTATTAAGCGGTGGGTTTGAAAGAACTGGAGCAGTTGCGGGAGGATTAGCGGGAGCAGGTCTTGGTTTAAAAGCAGGAGGACTTTTGGCTGCTGCTGGGCTTACAGTTGGCACAGGAGGATTAGCCCTTCCTCTTTTATTGGCGGCGGGTCTTGGAACCGCAGGAGCATTTGCTGGAAGAGGGATTGATTCATCAATAGCTGAGAGCGACTTAAAAGAAGCTAGATCCTTAGGTGCGGATGAAATAGGCGAACTATCAGCTCTTGTAGAAGCAGGAGCGATGACAGAAACACAAATGCAAGCATTAACAGCTGCTTTTAGAGAAGGAGAAATTAGTATTGGTGATATTGCAAAAGAAGCAGAAGATGCTGTAGTGCAATTTCAAAAAATCAAAAAATCAGCAGACAGAGCAAGCGCAGCCCTGTTTGATATAGAAAAATCCTTTAATAAGACCATAAGTAAAATGGCTATTGATCTTGAGGTTGATAAAATAAGACAAGGAGCAACAGCTAGAGCTGATTCATCTAATGCACAATTTGCATCTCAATTTTTATCTCCAATAAATGCTTCTGACTTTTTAGCAAGAGAGCAGAGCAGAATACTAGGCATTCAAGCTCAATCAAATATAAGCAACTTCGAAAGAGAATCTGATATAAATTTCCTAAGACAAGTAAAGCAAAACAGTAAAAACTTAAGCCTCACAGCCCCCCAAATGGATTTTATTAGAAGTACTGTCGAGAGTCGAGGTGCCGCCCCGATAGAAACAATGATAAGACAAAGGCAAATGGGCGGGACGATGAAAATGAATTTAGGAACTGGAGAACTAAATGATATATTTAAATCGGTAGGGTTTGATGGCGTTGGCGATTTTGAAAGAGCTCAAAGAGCAGGCGGAACAGCGGTATCAGATAGATTCAAAATGCCAACCGAAAAAAATGCAAGAAGCAATTTGATGCAAATTTTTGGAACTACGCAAGATCAAAAGGGAATAGATGAAGAAGAAAGAATAGTAAAAGAAATAATTCAAAATCTTGGTTCAATTAGAGAGACAGGGATTTTTACAACACAATTTTCTAAAGCATTAGATAGCAAAGGGGCTGAAAATTTAACTGAAATACTTGATGCACAAAGAGAAAGACTTAGAGTAATTCAAGAACAAATTCTTGCACAAAGAAAAGCTTTAAGTGTTCAAATTGCTCAAAACAAAATACAAGCCAAGATACAAACTGAACTTGAAGTACTACAACAAGATTTGCAAAACAGGGATATTGATGCCCAAACTAATATGATGCGCAACAGAGGAGTTGCTGAAACGAGAAAATCTTTCTTTGGATTTCAAGCAAGCAACCCTGATTTGTTCAGAGGAATAAGTTCTGATGAAACTGAAAACCAAAGACAGGCAGGCTTAAGAAAACAAATGTTTCAGGAAGATCTTAGAATAAAAAAACAAGAAGCATTAAATACTTTCAAGAGGGAAGCTGCTAGATTATTATCCGAAAAGGCGCTTGTAGATGCTTTAAATGGTTTAAAATCAGCAATTGATAATCAATTAAATATAGCGTCTGAAGAAGGAAATCAACAAATAGGTCCTGTTGCAGTTACACCACCAGGCAAAGGAACTGTGATAGGACCTGCAACTAAAACTAGTCCAGGAGGAGGAACTGCCATTTCAAGAGGAGGAACAGTTTTATCTCCTGCAGCCAAAAAGGATATAACAGAGAAATCTAAAGATATCGAATTTCAGAGACAAGAAATAAAGGAAAGACAAAAAGAACTAGATATTAATAGAAGTACCCTAAACAGGCTAGCAGGGGGAAAGGATTTAAAAGGAGGCCAAATAGAAGAGCTTGAACAGCTTGCGAAAGATATAAGGGCAGCCGATAAATTGAGCAACGAGCTGCCAACATTCCTTGGGATTTCGACAGGTGATTCGCCAAGAAAGAAGGCGATGGATAAAATAAGAAGCAGAATTAGAGATGATTTTAAAGGGATTAAAACTAAAAATGTTAGAATGGTTGACCCGCCTCAATTTGTCCCCTCAACAGGAGGACACGTCAACATACCGACTACTAAATATGCAGTAAAGACTCCAAAAACTGGAAATCAGCTATTAAGTCAAATCGGCCCTCAGATTGCTACAATGTCTCAGAATGCAATGAGCATTAAAGGTCAAATAAAGGAAGGTGAAGATGCAATCGAAAATGCTAAAAAAATAATAGAAGAAAGGCAGAAAGAAATATCAAGAATAGAAGAAGAAGCAGCAGAATCAGTAGTTAGATTATCAAACACTTTATCTGGAGAAAATTTAGATTTATCTAATATAAATTTTGAAAATACAAAGAATGCAATAAATCAGGTTTTAGCTACAGGAGATATAGATAAAGCATATGAAATGTTTAATCAAAATGTTGAATCTTTGTTAGCTGATGATCCTTCTGGTCTTATTGCAGAAAAAGTAAATAGTCTTGGAAGTATTTTAAAGAGTTTGAAGGGAGGTCTTAATGAGTTTGAAAGACAATTTGATGTTAACGAAGCTTTAAATTCAGTGCAAGAATTTAATCAAAGTCTAAAGTTTTCAACTTATTCTAGTGGAGGAAGACAGCGAATAAACGAAAACAGAAATATACGAACAAGAGCGGCTGCTGGATCTAGGGCGGTTGATGCTGTTGCCGATCAAATAGGAAGGCAAAGAGAGTTTCAAATTGCCATGCAAGATCCAACCGCAACCAGTGCCGATAGAGCTAGAGCTAGAATAGCATTTGAAAGTAGTAGTATAGGAACTAAAGACCAAAGAGATAGGCTGATGTCTATGCAAAATGATTTTGCAAATCAAAATAATGCTTTGGTTTCAGCTCAAATGTCTAAACAATTATTCGAAGCTCAACTTAAACAAAACGAAAACGATCCAGCTGCAAAAGATGGGCTTGCATCTGCAAATAAACAGATCCAAGACTTAGAGCAAGCCATGAAAACATTAGATAAGAGCATGAATGATTTAGCTCTTTTGATGGACAGAGAAACTCCTAGAGATAAAGGTTTCTTATCTGAATTTGGTCAAAACATGAGCTCTGGACTAGCTCTCGGTTTCGGAGAGATAGAAGAGTCGTCCGAAAGGATTTATACACAACTAGGTAGAGATCTTCCACTCGTCTTTAGAGATGGCTTGGTGGATGCAATGCAGGCAGCTTTAGATGGAACGCAAAGTATAGGGGATTCTTTCAGGCAAATTGGAATAGATCTACTTAAAACAATGCAAAGAGCATTCCTTACTAGTGCCGCTAACAGAATGACATCAATGGTTGGAGATGTTTTCAACTTAGAAATGAATAGGGGTGGGTATGTAAACGGAGGAAGCGGAGTTAGAGATGATGTTCCTGCCATGCTCATGGGAGGAGAGTATGTAATAAAGAAAAGCGCTGTAGACAAATACGGAGTAAACTTTTTAGAAAATTTAAATAGAGGTACGTTGCAAGGATATGCAGATGGCGGGGCAGTTTCATTAAGGGTCGGAGCTCCAATGGTTGCAGAAAGAGAAAAATATGTAGATAAAAATAAATACGGAAACGTAACAAGATATAAGACCAAACAAGCTGGCATAGGAATAAGTAGCCAACTTTCTGGATATGCAATATCTAATGATCGAGCAATCCAAAAATATTTCAGAGACCAAGAAACTCAATTCCAAGAAGATCTTGCAACAAAAAAGCAAGAAGAAATGAGGCAAAAGAATAAAGACTACCAGAAAAAAGTTATGAAAAATAGCATCTGGAACGCAATTATAGGAATTGCAGGGGGAGCACTTTTATCAAAAGGATTAAGCTGGGCTCAAGGAAAATATAGATCAACAGATTTTGCAAAAAATAGAGCTGCAAAAAGAAGAGCAAACAAACTTGAATCACAAGGCTACTTTAAGGTAAAAGGTCAAAGTATAGAAAAATCATTTCCAAAACCTTCAGACCAAGCTTTATTTAGATCAGAAGCTCAAAAAGTATTTAACACTAAAGGTCCAGAGGCTGCTGGAAGATTTTTATATGATAATAATGTAAAAGCTGTTGTAGACAAAGAAGCGATGCAGTTCAATAAAGGAGGAGCCGTTCCTTCTGTGCTAACTGGCGGAGAGTATGTAATGAGCCCAAGCGCCGTAAAAACTTACGGCTCAACATTAATGAATAGCATAAATTCTGGATCTTTGCAAACATCGCCGTCAGGAGGCTCGCAAAACTCATCCGTAAGCAATGTATCACATGGAGATGTAAATGTAACAATAAATGTATCGAGCTCTGGAGGCACAGCCACTTCTGGAACTGATATAAACTCGAATGAATTTGCAACAAAAGTAAAAAGTGCAGTTATGTCGGTAATAGCAAACGAAAAGAGGGTAGGTGGATCATTAAGATAAAATGAAAGGATATGTACACAATTCAGATCAATCTTTTCATTTAAACGGACTAGCAATATCAGGAGTTCAATCTTTAAATGCAAACTATCAAATACCTACAGAAGATAATAATTTTCTTGGCTATGTAGGTCCAGCAGATCTAATTCAAAATGCTCCTGGTGTGGCTAGGTTTTCTCTTGATAGGGTTATGATAACATCAGACGAACCGATCACAGAACTTATAGCGGCAGAGACTGGGTTTGATGGCGGTATAGAGTATAATTCTCAATATATTAATTTTCAAAGTGGTTTTATAGACTCCTACCAATGTTCTTTTGCTGTAGACAGTCTGGCTGAATCAAATATATCAATATCGGCATACGGAGAAGTTGGGCCAAATGTAATAATAAAAAGAAATACTCAAAAACAAAACGAATTATTCATTCCATCAAGCAGTGGAATATCCATAGATTTTGATGGTAGAGAAACTAATCGAGTTGTAAGTTTTGCTTTTGAAATGAATGCAGAACATAAACCAGTATACAAGATTGGCTCTATTTTCCCTTGTGAAGTTGTACTAGGCACTCCTATAAAACAAAAGTTTTCAATAGAGATGGAAGTTGATGATTATAAATCAAAAAATGTATATGATTACATGAGAACAGGAACGCACTTTGAAACCATTAGGGTAACTTTAAAAAATCAATGCGGAAGCCAAGAACAAGTACAATATGTATTCAGGGATGCCCATTTACTTTCTCAAGATTTTTCAACAAACTCTGAAAATGATACAAGTATAAATTTAAGTTACTCTACAGTGTCCAGAGATAAACCTGAGATATTATATATATGAGGTACATAAGACATCAAGAATGCGAAATAGAAATTAATAGTAATAAATTTTTCGCAAAAAGGGCTACTCTTTCAGCTGGATCATCTGTACAAGACAACAGAGTTTACGGAGGAGGATTAAGATCTTATTCTTCAACGTCTGCTTTAGAAGCTTCTGTAGAATTTTCTTACTATATAACTGGAGATAATGACCCATTAATAGCATTAACAGGGACTCATTCTTGTACAGGGAAATTTTGTGGAATAGAGTTCTCAGGAGCATACTTAACAAGTTATAATGTAAATATAGCTCCTTATAGACTTGTAGAATTTTCGGCAGCTTTTTCGATATACAGCGGTTTTAGAAATGAAACTCAAACAGGGTCTTTTAAAACCGATCCAATGAAATTGGCAAATGGAGCATATACAGAACTGCTAAATTTTAACAAAAATAATATAGGAATTGATTTTCCAAATGATATTAATTATAGAGTGAGTTGCGAAAGAACCCCAAACTATGTAATTGGTCATGAATATCCTCAAGATGTCAGACTTGGAAAAGTCGAAAAATCAATTTCAGTCGTAGGAGAAAATGTAGGTTCTATAATAAACTTTTCAGGAAAAGATTTTGCAAAAATATCAATATCTCCAAAAAACATAGATTATGCAGCAAGAGGTCAAACTATAGAATGCGAAGGAATGATATCGTCTCAAAATCTTGACATTTCATCTAACGGATTAATGAACGGATCTATAGAAATAATAGAAAGCGCAAGATGACCCTAGATTTAAAAAATTTTTGGAATCTCGATGAGAGGGATTTTTATCAAAACTCTAATAATCAAGGTGCAGATTATTACAATTCTTATTCTTCTTTTGTAAAAAACTCGAAAACAGATCAAACACTTAAGAACTTTAAATACTCAAACCCTTTTTCTTTTATACCTTCTTATGGGTCTACTGTAAATATAGCATTTGTTAGCGATGTAAATAAGTACGGAAATTCATATTTCTTAATGGAGCCAAGAGGATTAAATCGATTAATATTTTCATTAGATTTAAATTTTGAAAATAGAAGTGATGACGAATCTGATTTAATAATAAAATATATAAACGAAAGAGAAGGAGCTCTTCATTTTCCTTTTCAAACGTTAGAAAGAGTCGGACTAAGCCAACAAGATGCATACAAGTCTTTATATTCAATGAAACCTTATATGGTACAAGATTTCACTTGCTCTAAAATATCTTCTTCAAATAATTATGTAAATAACAATTCCATAAATTTACAATTTGACAATACATTATATAGTCAGCTTAATTCAAAACAGATAATCTATTCAGAATCATTGCCGTCTGAATCAAAAAATATAATTGAAGAATACTGGAATAAGGGAGAATTAGACATCCAACCATCTTACTCCTTAGATAGAGAAGAAATATATGCATTAAAAAATATTCAACTCGGATCATCTAGAACCTTCAAAGAAAAAAATGGAATTAACAACAAATTAGTATCGATAGATTTAAAATTTAATGCAATAAAGGATGATGTACTACTCAAGCTTCTTGCTTTTTTTATTTCAAAACAAGGGTTTGAAACTTTTCAATTTCAACTGGAAAAACCAGAAAAAAGAAAATTAAATTTTTATTGCAGTGAAATAAATCATACTTTTTTATATATGGATTCTCATGATTTAAATGTAAGAATAAATGAAGTTCCAGTTAGAAGAAGATTTTTTCATAAACCTTAGTCGAAAAAACTTAATTTAAAAATATAATAATAGTTATGGCATATCTAAAAAAAGAATCTGTAAATGCTGAAATATTTAACCACAGTAAAAATGCTATAATAGAACTGATGGAGATATCAGAAATAGCAAACTCTGTAGATACTATAAGATTTCATGGGGGAGTAAATGCAACTAATGAATCTATAATCTTTGGAGGTAAGGAATATTTTTATATACCATATGAGGGAAGTGATTTTTCTACTAGATCAGACGGTCAGATATCAAGACCCACATTAAAAATAATTAATTATAGTGGGTTTTTATCAAAATATATATTAGGAAAAGATGATTTAATAAAAGCAAAAGTTAAAAGAATAAGAACTTTTACTAGATTTTTAGACCAAGTAAATTTTGCAAACTATAATGCTGACAAAACCTTCTGGGACAGTTTAGGAGTAGCTCCAGATCCTGGTGCCACCTTAAGGCCAGACATATGGTATGTTAATCAAAAAATAGAAGAAAATAAATTTTATGTAGAATTTGAGCTATCTAATGCTCTAGATCTAGAAGGGAACACCCTACCAAGAAGGCAGATAATTAACAATTACTGCACATGGAAGTATAGGGGAAAAGGCTGTAGATATAACGGAGGTGCTGTAGCAGATTATAATGATACTAATTTTGATACACCTGGATTAAACCCAAGAGGAGAATGGAAAACTTCACAAAATTATGTAGCTGGAGATGTGGTTTTTTTAGTAACAAAAGAAGTTACAGAAAATAGAAATGTTGTTTATGTATGCACAGACCCTCATACATCAACCGAAGAAACGAGACCATCGATAGACAAAGATCACTGGGCGGCAGATGCATGCTCTAAAACACTATACGGTTGCAGGTTAAGATTTGGAGAAGGTAACCCTTTGCCTTTTGGAGGTTTTCCTTCGAGTAGATTATATTAATCATGGAAGAATTTTTAAAAGAAATAAAAAAAATATCAAAATCTAAAAGCGAAATTGAAATTTGTGGTTTTTTGCTAAAAAAAAATAAAAAAATACTAATTAAAGATTGCGAAAATATTGCCATAGATAAAACTTGCAACTTTCAAATATCCTCAAAAGACTATATAGATGCATGGGAACAAGCTGAAATAATAGCTATTTATCATTCTCATCCTAAAAGTTCTGAAAAATTAAGTGAAATTGATATTTCGATAGCTGATGAAATGATGATACCAATAATAGTATACTCTAATAAAAATAATAAATTTAACATTTTTACACCAGAAGGTATTAATAAAAATAAAACTCTAAAAGATCTAGAAAAAAGTGTAGTATTAGGTGTAAAGGGCTAAGGTTTATGAAAATACATTTACATGGAAAAATAGGTAATGAGTTTGGTAAAACTTGGGATTTAAATGTATCTAGCCCAAACGAAGGATTAAGAGCTATAGATGCAAATACAAATGGTTTTTTTAAATACCTTAATGAAAGACAAGATGATAACATATTTTTTAAAGTATATGTTAATAAAAAATTAGTACGCAATCATAAAGAATTAGATATTGATTCAGAAAACATAAAAGAAGTTCATTTCTTTCCTTTCGTAAAAGGCGCAAATGAAATGGGAAGAGAGTATCTTAAGTGGGGAGGCATAGGACTAGGAGTTTCATTTGGTTTAGATTACTTAGGTAGCTCGATAGGCGGGTCAATTGGAGGTTTTATAGGAGCAATTGCTGATATAGGATATGAAATAAGTTTATCTCTCTTAATGCAGGGAGCCATATCTTTTTTACAAAAAGAACCTCCTCCCCCTCCAAGCGAAGACGTGGCTCCATCTCAAAAAAATACATCATCTTTTACTTTTTCAAGACCACTAAACAATACTACTCAAGGAGCTCCAGTTCCTGTTGGTTATGGAAGGTTGAGAATCGGAAGTCATGTAATTTCTTCTTCAATAATGAATACAAGATTAGTTGCATTTAACCAAGTCAGGGATTCTGTAGTAGATCAAAATGGAGACTTAGTTGGAGCAGTTAATGTAGATCACTATACCACATAAAATGCCCTTTAAATTATATTGCCATGCAGAACATACGGACCCCAGAATATTCAAAAGGGAGGTCTTAGGCAATTATACACCATCAAAAGAAGATAAGGAAAAACTACAATCAACAGCTTTTGTAAAATCTTTAGATTTACTTTGCGAAGGGCCTATAGAAGGAATTGTAGATGCAACTGGCAAATTAGTAGAAGGAAGCGATATACTAAAAGGTGTTTATTTAAATGAAGTCCCTATTCAAGTAACAAAAAAAGGATCTCCTTTATATAATTTTAGAAATGTATCATTAGCATATAAAAAAGGTACAGAAACACAGGCTCCATTTTGGCCTAATCAAAATAATAATTTTAAGTGGTTAGAAGATTTTTCATATACATCTAAAACTGTAGGGCTAAATATCAATTTAGATAATCAAACTGTCTTAGAGGCAGACAGTCAACCGAAAAAATTAAATGCTCAAGCATCTTATTCTGTAATAGATCAAGATGTAGATTTCCTAGGTTTAACTTTATCTATAGATCAATGCTATAACACTGATGAACAAGGTGTTCATCAAAAAAATGATGGAGGATTTCATATTTATGGAGATATTACTGGAATAGTTCACAGAAGCCTACCAGCAGGAGAAGTGCAAGCAATAGATGATGATGGAGTTAATGAACATAATGTGCATGTTTTCGTAAATGGATTGGCTTTAACTCCATATAAAGAAGATATATTTTTAAAATTAAAAGATGTAAAAGATATTGGAAATACAAGACCTAGGCATGTACATATTAAAAATACCACAGCCCAATCTTTAAATTTTAGATCTAAATTTGCTGCAAGTTTAGACTCTGTTACTGAAATTGTTGATGCAAATTTAAGCATTCCTCATTCGGCAACAGTAGCATCTTTAGTAAGTGCTGAAAACTTTAGTGGACCGCCAACTAGATCTTTCGATGTAAAATTAAAAAAAGTAAAAGTTCCTTCTAATTATGTAGAAAAAATAATCGGACCTGATGGGCCAACAAAGAAAAGAGCTTATTCATCTAGCTACGGAGCAGAAGGCTCAGAGCATAGCAGCGAAGAAAGGCATGAAGGAGTTTGGGACGGAAATTTTAAAGCAGAATTAGAGTGGACAGATAACCCAGCTTGGATTTTATATGATTTAATTACTAATGATAGGTATGGGCTTGGAGAATATATAACAAACACTAATTTAGATAAATGGGAGCTATTTAAGATAGCTAAATATTGTGATGGCCTAGTTCCTACATCAATGGGTAACGCTTCTAATGATGGATTTATTCAAGAAAGAAGATTTTCCTGTAATATATTACTTCAAAATGCAGCTGATGCATTCCAAACGATTAATGAAATAGCTTCTATTTTTAGAGGAATAGCTTATTTTAATAATTTAGATATTTTTGTAGCAATTAACAGCTTGAAAGAGTCTGTAATGAGCTTTACAAATGATAATGTTCTTGATGGAGTATTTCGTTATTCAGGAACTCCAGAACATACAAAATTTACAGCCGTAAAAGTTGCATACAAAGATAAAGAAGATTCTTTCTTGCCTAAATATGCATACATAGAAGATCCAGAAGGGATAATAAGATACGGCATAAGAATGAAAGAAATAACAGCCGTTGGTTGTACTTCTAGAGATCAAGCACTAAGGTTAGGCAGGTGGACTTTACTTACAGCTAGCCTAGAAGAAGAAACAGTTCAATTTGCCACAGATAGATCTGCCGAATATATAACCCCAGGTCAAGTATTTACAGTTAGGGATGAGCTCAGGAAAACTCAAAGAACTGCAGGGCGAGTAAAAGGAATAGTAAGGCATAAAGATCCAGCTAACCAAAATTTTATATTACTAGATCAACAATTAGATACTGGAAACTACAATTATACTTCCATATCTTTTCTAATACCTGGCGAAGATTTTGAAGAATCTTCTGATACAAAACAATTTAAAGAATTTGTACATAGAAACGGTTACCAAATAGGAGCTCAAGATAATGGGGACAGAAACCCTCCTCATTTTCCTGCGATACCTTTACATTCCGACCCTATTAGTTTAGGTGGAGTATCTCAAAACACTAGTCTGCACAATTATATAGAAAATACCCCATCAGGAGCTAAAATTCTTACAGACGAAGATGAGGATTTAATTCTTAAAAAACCTATATCAGGATCCTTCATATCAAATAGTGCAAAGTATAAAACGCTGAATGATTATTTACTTGAAAGCGAACTTTTAAATACTTTTAGAAATGGAAATGACAGATCTCAGGTAACAGATAAAATAAGAGAAGGAGCTTTATACATGCTCCATGGAGAAAGAAAGGATGGAGTAAAAGACGACTTTCAAGGAAAAGACTATCAATTATTATCTACTTCGGATAATGGCGATGGAACTTATTCTATGGTTGGTTTAGAATATGACTCTGGAAAATTTAATAAAACAGATTCTTTATCAACTATATATACTGATACAGATTACGATTATTCTCCAGGACCAGGTCAGCCAGGAGGTCCAGGTCCAAATCCGCCTCCTACTCAACCTCCAGTTGCCCCTCCAGTTGTTCAAATATCAAATCCTGGATATCCTGAAATTAATACAGTAGATTTAATAGTAAAAGCAAGTGGTGTTGTAAATTCACAAGGAGAAACAATCTCAAGAGTTCAATATTACTTTCATAATACTCAAGAAAATGATTTATATTATAAAAATTCATTATCTAATGCTTATTATGGAATGCGTATTGCAAAAATAACAGACTCCTACTATGGAAAATTATTAACAGCTACTGATAATAGTGAGAAAATCATGCAAGAAGGACAATGGATAATACCAGATGTCCAGAGTTGCGGAGATTATAAAGTCGTATATGATAATACTAAACCAGCTGAATTAAATCACTTAACTCCTAGCGGCAAAGCTGTAATTGGCGGGCATGAAAATAAAACAGTAGCATTATCGACATTTCAAGCTAGTAATTTTAATCCATTTCTTGATGTACAAAGACCAAGGAATCCTCAAGAATATGGAGATCTAGAAGTAGAAGGTTGTACTGTCTTTGGACATGATTACGGAACTAGCGGCCCTTTTAATACTGGATATGTACTTTCTGGCGAATTTGAACTGCCTGACCCAAATCAATATTATGAATTAAGGTGGTATGAAGCTAATAGTTTCGGAAGAAGTCCTGAAAAAATAATGATATTTAAAGGGGCTAGAGACTTAAAGCCTCCTGCTGTTCCCACAAATTTTAATGTGAGAATAAATGATTTATTTCCAAATTTATTAAATTTCTCATGGGACCATCAGGACGGCAAAGATTCAGACTTAATAGGGTTTAGGATATATACTGGACATGAAGATGCAACTGATCCTGCAATAAATTTCACGGATTATGATAATGAAACAAATCCTTTTAATACATACCCTACTCCCAAAACAGATAGTTCTTTCGCAGAAGTAGTAGGTAAAAATGCAAGATATTTTACATACGAAGCTGACACATCAGATGGAAGTTTAAGAAATAATAAAGGAGAGCAAATAGGCTTTGGAGATACTGCAGCTTTCCACATAAGATCCTTTGATTATTCTGAAAATTTAAGTGATGGAAGCAATAGTAATATATTAACCCTCACGGACATATCAGCCGCACCAGATATATTCTTATCTGGAGAAATAAGAGAAGAAGGTTTCGGCACAGATAGTTATGGATTTCATCCAATACTTCATGTTTTTTATTCTGGATCTTATCATGAATTTAAAAACTTCCGTGAATATAATGTAAAAATTACTGATGAAACTTATGGGTTTGGAAACCCAGTAATGCATAAAGTCCCAAAAGGAGATGTAGTTATTTCTCCTAGTCAGTATGGAGCTGGAAACTCTGGTCATTTTGAAGTCAGAGAGGTTCTGCCTGAAGCTTGTTATTTCGGTGAAATATATGCCGTAATGAGCGACGGAAGAAATAGTAAAGAAGGAAATGATAGAGGTTGCATACCTAAAGATCTTTTCCCTCCAGCAAAACTAAACAATTTTAGGGTCTCAAAACAATTTTCTAATTTTAGATTTTCTTGGGATGCTCCTGCGGAAAGAGATGTGGAGAAAATATTACTTTACACTGGAAGCGGGCATGTAAATTGGGGAGTTAATATAGCGGATGAAGCTACAACAACAAACTTGACAAATGCAAATTTTCTACCAGATGTAGAGCATTTTTCTGTATCAGATCCAAGTGATTTCCCGCTCTATCCAATTAACAAATTTAGAGAACCAGGGCAAGAAGCTTTTGATAAAACAGAATTTCCTTTTCATGCGATCCCTGTTGATACATCAAATAATACAGGAATGTATTCTAATTTTACATACAAATATGTAAATTTAGCTGGTCCAGAGGTTCATACAAGCGGAGAAGCTTCGCCAGACGGAAGATCTTTAATACATGTATTTTATTCTGGAATTGGTCAAAATGATGAGTCTTTTAAATATTACGAAACTGAATATCAAGACGTAACAACATCAGAATTATCTTTAATAAATTCATTTCAAGATTCTAATAAAGCTAGTTTAGATTATTCAAAACTAGGTAACGGTTCAGGTCATTTTACTTTTGATGCTTTAGGTAATCATTATTATGAGGTAAGAACTAGAGTTATTTTTGATGTTCTTGAATCTAATTTTTCAGAAGATCTAAGATTAAGTAATTATGAATATGGCATAACTTCTGACTATATATATGCTCCACCAGATAAAATTCCACCTGGAAGGCCACAATGGGTTGCTTCATTAAAAAACGGACCTAATGCTTTTCTTTCTTGGGAAAATCCTCCAGACAGAGATTTGTCATCAATAATACTGTATACTGGATTTCAAAATTTTACTGGAGAGGATGAAGGCACTAAACCATATCAAAAAGCATTAACAAATGCATCATTAATTGCGTTAAAGAATTTTAGAAAAAATTCAGATGATGATTTATATTTCTGGCTTAGAGCTGTAGACTCATCAAATAATACAGGAGATTGGAGTATAGGTAATACAGCATTTCCTGCAGATCAAAAAGATAGCTTTGGCAAGCCTTATAATAGTGGACAAAAAATAACAATAGGAAAGCCTGAACCATTACACAGGAAAGATATTATCGCTTTTACTGGAATTGAAAATGATGAAAGAGGAGATGGATCAGCCAAACCTTTTATATCTTTTCAAATAACTGGAGCTTTAGATTATCAAAGGGCTTATTTCAAAGTAGATTTATCAAGAAAAGCTAATTACTCAATATTAAAAGGCACTCAAACAATTGATATTGAGCATGGCCCTTTGACTAATACCATGACTGGCAGTGGTATTTTCACTGACCTTATCTGTGACGAAGATTATTATTTAAGAGCTAGGTATCAGGAGTTTGACGGCAGAGTTCCAGATTATACTGATTGTTATCAAAACCCAATAAGAACTCCAAAAGATAGCACTCCACCAAAGAATCCAACAAATTTTGTTATAGTATCAGGTCCGAAACAAAATATAATTAATTGGAAATGGGAAGGTGGAGTATCCAAAGATTTAGCATCGCTATTAGTTTATAAAACAGGTATACCTACAGGAAGAATAAACGAAGAATCTTCTATAAATAAGTATTGCTGGTCATCAGCTGATATTAGTGGATATTTTGATCAAAACCCAGAAGAATACGAATATCAATTAGCTCCATCAACATCCTTCATAGATAATAATGTTGTAACTGGTTTGAATAGCGGATGGGGAGCAGAGCCAACTGCAGAGAAATACGCAAGACCTCTTCACAATGTTTATTACCACTATTTCATAAAAACAATTGATAGATCTGGCAATACTGGAATAGGTTTTGTTTCAGGAGTATCGCAAGATCCTCACAATTCTTATCCTGTAAATTTATCAAAAACAGTATCTTCGACCTATGCAAATGAAAGATATGCTCCAGTTCCACACAACCAAGGTTATGTAACTGGGGGTGCTATAAGTGCAAATTACATATCTAATGTTTATGCTGGAGATATAATATCTTCTAAAATAACTTCTACAGATTTTATATTAGCACATCCCAGTGGAAGAGTATTAAGTGATTCTATACATACATTAGGCCCAGCATATGGACCCAATCCCGCTCCAGGTTCGCATGACTATGATTATTTAGCTGGGCCTGGGTTATATATGGATCATAAAATGTTTAGAATTGGTGATCCAGAAGGTAATGGAGTATTTTGGACAGGTGAAAAGTTAGCTGATGGAAGCTTTAAACAACCTACTTTTACTCATGATGCCGATGGCTGGCACTCGATAGATGTAGAACCTAATACCCTTGAGATAAAAGGCAACTTAACAGCTGGAACAATTCGCATTGGAGCAAGCGACGAAGCAGCTCTTGATGTTGATAGTTTTGGAAATCTCACAATAGGCGATCAAAGAAAAAATATATCAGGATACTTTACAGGCGTATTGGGGTATAGCGGATTAATGAGAGATGAATTTGGGGAATCAGAACCAGAGTCTCCAATTCCTCCTGTTGCAGCTGACGCTGGGAAAGTATATGTTCAACTAAATTTAGACGAGTATTCAAATGCAGAGCTATCCGATCTAGCAGGAGGAGGAATGTTTATAGAGATGCACTGGATAAGAGAAGGCGGAGCTTATTATGGCATAGAAAATAGGCAGATAGAAGACATAACTCTTAATACTAGCCCGCCAAGAGATTACACCCAAGGATTCGGAAGAGCAAGACTAGGAATACCATTTGATCAAAACATGGGTGTTAATTTAGCTTCACTATACGGAAATACATACAATTTAAAAGGATTAGTTACTACAGGAGCAACTACAACATATACAGATCAAGATTCGCATTTATATGGACAGCCAGTTTTGAGAGATTGGTTTAGAGTTCATAACTCTAAATTTAAAGTTTTAAACGATGGAACTTTATTTGCCGCTGATGCTCAAATAATGGGAACAGTTAAAGCCTCTACTTTTCAAGCTGGTAGTGCTATTACTCTAGGGGATGAATTAAACACTCATAATACTCTTATTGCAAGCTATGGTTTTGTCGATAATCTTCCATGTAATGACCCTAGCATAGACGGAAGAGGCTGGGGTATAAGAGGTGATGGTCATGCTGTTTTCAAAAGTATTGATATTAGATCTGGAGCAATAAGTGGAGTTACATTATCTGCAGGAGATTGTGATAGTAGAAATCATTTCAGGGTAAGTAGTAGAGGTGACATCTCAGTTGGAGGAGGGGCATATTATGCAGACAGAAAAAACAAATTTTATGTAACAAGAGACGGAAATCTTAGAGCTAGAGATGCTTATTTCTCAGGAGATGTTACTATTACTGGAACTTTAGACGTTGGAGAGGGGTTACAATTAGCTACTCAAATTACAAGAGATCCATCAGATCCATCTTTATTTGATGAAAAAGGAGCTAAAGGCATTCTTTTAACAAGGACTGATATAAGAACTACTAACTTTGATGATAGTGCAATTGATTTACCTAGTTTAGTTGGTCATGGAAGACCTCAGAATAGAGGTTGGAAAATATCAAACGATGGTAGAGCGGTATTTTTTGGAGCTTACATAACTGGAGGTTTCTTAAGTGGAAATTCTTTTATAGCAGGTAACGGAACAAAAGATGAACCTTGGTTTAAAATAAGTGCTGACGGAGAAATGCAAATAGGGCAATGGGGAAATACTAAAACTCCTGCAACTGCACCTGATTCTGGACAAGGATTTTTTGTAAATAGACATGGAAAAATGTATGCACAAGATGCTTACATCAGAGGAAATATTACTGGAGATGCGGGAAAAATAGGATCACTTTATTTAAATCCAGATTATTTAGCTACTTACGATTACAAAAGCATTGGAAGGAATACAAGAACTGCCAACACTTGGGAGCCTGGAAGAACTGGATTATACCTTGGAAAAAACGGAGAGTTTTCTATATCAAATAACCAAGGATTAATTTTCTGCTATGATCCTGATGTAAACTCAGACTATGTAACTATTACTGGATTAGCATCATCTAGCAATAGAACCCAAGGAAGCGGGCCAACAAACCAAACCAATCAATCCCCTTGGAAAGGAGATGGAAAAGGATTTGGATTTAAATTCGATGCGTTTAAAGAAAGTTGGTTAGCAAACTTTGCTACTGATCCATATAGTGCCTCTGGTATAGCTTCGCAAGTAGAAACTCAAATTAATGGAGATATACAAAATCCAGAACAAGATCGAAGATATACAATAATGGCAGCTTCACCAATTGGATATGATGTTCTTGGAATATATATGGAAACAGATAAAGGTACATGCACTGTGCAGTGGCATAAAAACCAACCAGAAAAGAGTAATAGAAGCACTTTAGGACTAATAAAATCTAGTCAATATGTTAATATGTCAGTAAGTACAGATGGATCATACCATGACTTAGTGGGATTAAGATATAAACATGGAACTTCTAATTATGTAGCCGCAGATTCAGCTAATAAAAAAATAAATCCAACAAGCAAAGATTGCTATATAGTTTGTACTCCAACATCAGTTGGCACCACAACATCTTTACGATTCAGAATAGACTTAAAAAGAAATAGAAGTATGGACGATAAAACTCTCATTAATCACTTTTAGAAACCTTGATTTAAGATAGCATAAAGATTAATATAATATATGAATATTAGAGAATTAGATGAACTAAACATAAAAGCAATGTTATGTGACGTTTTGTTAGAAAAAGAACAAATAGAAAATCATATACAAATATTAAAACAAGAACTCGAAAGAAGAGAAGCTGAAAAAAGACAAAGAATACAAAACAATAAAAAAAATGATTAGTCATGCCGTTCGATCAAATTTATTGGAATCATTATGGGCAGGGATCTTATGCTGAAAGAGGAACTTACGAAGAGAGCGATTCTCATGATGTAAGATTTGGAGTAACTAAAACCGCCGATAGTCATAGTAAATTTTCTTTTTACGGAAAAAGAAGAAAAATGATGGCAGGTTACTGGAATCTGCTATATAAAGATCCTGATTTTCCGTATAACACTTTTAATATAAATGTATATGGTGCTGGAGGATTTTGGGAAAGTGATATCGAACCTCCGCTTGGTGTGCCAGGAGATGGAGATGAAGCAGATAATTGCGATGAAGATAAAGGGTGGATAAATAGTGAAAATTCAGCTAATACATGTAAGCTAATTAGAGAGCATGCTTTTGACACTAATGATCCTATTGTTTATAGCTGGCCTACTGCCGACACTTACTCAGATTGGAATGTAGATGACATGAAGAAAACTGGAAACGGAGGTAATAATATTGCTTCCGTTTTCAATCCAGCAAGTGATGAAGATTTATTTCAATGCCAAAATAGAGAAAGTTGCCACAATGTATCAAATACTTTAAAAGCAAAAGATGCTAGTAATATATTTATAGGTATACACAAGGATTATCCATTAACCCTTACAACACTTAACAGTTATAAAGGGTATTATTTAGTATTAAAAAGAAGCAGATTTAGTTATAATGAAATAAAAACAAAACACCATAAATCATATGGCACAAGTAGTGCCGATCCACATTGGCAAGAAGGTGGATTTATGAGGTTGTGCCATGAAACAACTCAAGAAAGTAATTTTCAAGAATATAACAGGGCTACCGCAAGCTGGGAAACAGACATTTCTGCTGACCCAGAAAGCGACAATATAGTAGGAGTTAGATCTTCTCCAAGAACAGCTCCATTATCAACAACAAGAGATGATGTAACTTTTTTTGCTAATCCATATGAATTGTGGCAGCCATTATCAAGTACAATACCAGAGCAAGGGTATAACATTAGAATGATTGGAGATGGGCCTAATTCAACAAAAGTTGATATAGAAGGATTATTTAGAGATCGAGTTCCGTTTAAAGGACTGCTATGTTTACCTTTAGATACTTTGGATAATAGTTTGCAAACTTGGTATCAAGATTGGCAAGCATCCATACAAACTGCAATAGATGAAGAGGCTACTTTGAATGGCCTAATTAACGATCAAAATGAAGCTCAGTCGGCTGCACTTAAATATTTGGCAGCAGGTATGACAGGGTTCGCATATGCAGTAGTTGGAGGTATTGCTTTTGACTCAGCTAATACTGGATCAGTAGGAAACAATTTAAGGATTTCAATATTAGAGAATCAAGGAGGAGGAGCATTAGCATACGCTGTTAATGGTAATAATTTAACAATTAGCATTCCTGGCGCGGCAAATACTTTTACTCGTGATGATATAATTGCTGGAGCTCCTGCTAATTTTACAAACGTTGCAACATTATCTAGATATGTTAATCTGCAAGAATATGGAGATGCTCCAGCAAGTGCAGGTGCAAATGTAGCTTTTACAGGAGGAAGAGACACAACATCATCACAAGGAGAAGTTGTCCAAGAGCCAGCATTCCAAGTTCTTTTTGCGGCATTTACGGCACTTCAAGCCCAAGTCGGCGCACAAACAACTGTCAGAGATAATGCCAATGCCGCCAGAAATTTGTACCCAAATAATATTACAAATGCCAATAGGGATAAATTAAAAAATCCCGACTATTATACTAAAGAAAGATTAAGCTGGAGACTTCCTAAAATTAGAGCTGGAGGAACTGAATTTAGAGAGCCAGATCCTTTAGGGGCTGATCACGATGGAAGTATTGAGGTTATAAATGCTGTAATAGATCCAGATTTTGTACCAAGAGAAAGAGATGAAACTGGATCAGTTTATATAAAAAATATAACTATTAAAAAAAATACCAACACTGTCATGCATGCAAAGTATGATGTCCATGGAGAATTTATAGAAGTAAAAAGTAGTGAAATATATACAGATCAAAGTTCTAATATATCAGCAACAGCTAGTAAAGATTCGAAAACAGTTACAATAAGTAATATGTATGGCGGAAGAACAAATATTGCACATAGATATTTTTCTACAGATTTTGAAATAGAATTTGTTGGAGTTAGTGGATTTAAAACAAAAATAAGTGCAGTCAGTTCAACAGGAAATACAATTACATTAACAGATGCAATAACATCAGCTATAACAGATGCAGAGTTCACATTACATATTCCAAGAGGGTCTCCAGATACAAGTTATACATGGGGGCAATACGACTTAACTGAGTTTGATGATGACGCATATTCTACTTCTAACATAAAAGATGTAGATTCTGGGTCTGGAGAAATTCACCAAAGATATAACAGTACATCAAGCTCAATGGAGGCTGTACCAGATGCAGCTTATACCAACACAGGGGATAAACTAAAGGCTCAAAAACATGTTTTGAATGATAGTGGATTAATAACAGTTCGAGATTTGCTAAAACAAACAAAAGCAGATCCAGCACAAAATACACTGGCGACAATATGGAATAATAATAGTTTTGTAGGCAATAATGGTCATACAGGTAAAGCGGTAAGACATCCTTATTTCTCGAACGAGTTATCTGAAAGCTTGCACATTAGAAATGATTTTTTCCAATGGGTATATTATGAATATTTATATTATGGAGCTCCCGCTGGACAGGGCGGACACATATCCTCAAAGGTAAAAGGTAATGTATCATGGGATAAATATAAATTTATTAATTATTGGGAATATGGAAGGACTAGTTTTCATTTAGCAACTGAGGCGACTAATGAATTTGGAGACAGTGGATTCACTAACTTAACAGAATGTGAATTTGCTGGTTTTGAAAATTATAAAGATCAAAATACTGGACAAGATATTAATACAAATGCAAAGCAATTTCTTTATGGAGGTGTTGATAAAGCATCTTCTGCAATATGGCCTTGTTATGAAAATAACATACCATCATTAAATGACGATTTTAATCAAAATTTTGTAACACATGCATCAGATTGGGGATCCGAATACACAGAAGCATATACAAATTACACACATAGTTTGACAGAAAAAAATGGATTTAATGTTTCTGTAGGCAATACTCCTAACACATATAGAGTATTAGACAGACCTTGGTTTACTTACTGTGCATTTAAACAAAATCCAGGAATAAGAGCAAATATAGAAAACAGTTTAAATTATACAAGAGAACAAGTTCTTATGGAACTTATGTTATTCAAAAGAAGTGTTAATTCAGCAAGTAATACTGAAAGAATATCTTTTTATACGCATTTTCAAGAAACTTTATATGAAAAAATGCTTAAACATAAATCCGTATTAGCCCAGTACGGTTTTTCTGGAGATATGTTTGGATATTTAACAGAAGAAGCTGGGTTTATGAACGATGATTGGATGGATCATTACTTTACTATATATGAAAGCAATGAGATTATTCCAGTTGGGACGAAGTTTGAAGTTGCACTACATCAAGTAGGAACTGAATTTAACGATGACACAAGAGATGATCTTCAATCCATAATAGTTGATGACAACTTATTGGGAGACGGAAGAAGCAATATAAAGGTTGATAATTACACTCTTTATATTATAGCAAAATAAATTAACATGATTGCTCCGAACAGAATCCTTGACTAAATGTCGTGTTACTTGCGCAAGTGTTATTATTACTAGAAGCAGGATATCCTTGGCAGCCGCCTGTAGTTGTATTATTATTTGAACATCCTTGATTAGCAGTATTAGCCACATGACCACTTCTTCCAGGGAAAAAGACTCTAGCTTTTCCTTTTGTAAGATAAGGATTAAGCATAGGATTTATAAAAGAATTAAAACCAGGATGTTGAGACTTTCTCTTAGTCTCATATGCTTTAATTACATGTATTTTTTCTGGCTTTACTTCTGATTTTGTATATATAAAATTTCTAGGATTTTGAAAATTTAAAGTATCTATGGAATCATTATCTAACGATCTGCCATGAGCATAAAAAGCCAACTCATCTTTAACAAAAGCAAAATTAACTTTTTCAAATTTGACCTCCTGCCCATTTAATTGTTTCTTTTGGGATTTAGAATTAGCTAATGGTGATAAATCTTTTTCTAGATCTAAGCCTTCTAAATATGCCAAATGTTCTCCTATAGTTTCTTTGGACCCTTGAACTGTTTCAGATATAGCTGGAAATACTTTTTTAGAATCAAAGTTAGCAGTTAACATTTGCATTTCTATAGCTGCATCATATACAGTTTCCATATTTAATTTTCCATTCTTTGGATAGAAAATATTAAATGGAGAATTTACTGGATCCCCTCTATAGGCAGTAATATTGCATGCTTTCGATAGAGTATCTTGTCCATCAGAAGCCTCAAGATGTAATTGAACAAAAACAACTTCACCTTCCTGAAGTCTTCGAATTTTCAAAAGTGGATTTTTAATATTCGATGGTCCTATAAATTTTGTATTTACATAAGATTTGTAAAATGTAGAATTTTTAAAATTAGAATTTACATTTAAAACAGTCCATTGAAATGTATTTGGTTTGAATGAATCACTATAACTAGCAAAGGGAAAAACATTGACAAAAGATTCGTTCGAACCATCTTGCTTTGGTCTTGTTTTATATATAGAGCTAGATAAATTAAAATATTTCATTTTCCGTATTTATATTTATGACCAATACCTAAATCGACTTCTGCACCATGCCCATCATAGATAACAGTCCAACCTTTATTTCTCAGAATAGTTATACCAGTTAAGACTAAATTATTTATATCTTGCAGAACTTGATCATGCTTTCCAATTTTGACTCCTCCGTATGCATCAGCTCTTTCTCCATTGAAAACAGCATTTTGAGGTCCAGATCTAGTTGTTTGATCGCTAACATTTAAGTAACCATCTTCTAATTGCCTAGCTACGCAGTTTGCGACTAAAGCAAAAACACCAGTTTGATTTAAATTATTTCCAGCAAAATTCAAATGCTTACATTTAAAATTTGATATAGGACCATAAACACAACCTTTAGGTTGAAGTCTGTCTTTTTCGGTGTCAGTTTCAAATCCATTGTAAAAAGAGTATCTAGCATAATCAGGAACATCTTGAGTTATACCCTCTATGCTCAATGCGCCACTAGGATTAATTTTTGGATTTTCTTGGTTTAACTTTACAAATTTAAGATTTTCATATTGATCTTCATGGTACTTATGATAATTATCAAAGTTTATATTGCATCCAGAAAAATCTAATTTTTGAAGTACTGGAGTTAAGTTTGGATGAATCCAGAAATAATCTAAGTTTGCACAATCTGTAACCTCTATGCTTTTAAGAGTTTTAAATGCACAATTTTCATTTGCTATGGGTATTCTAAAAGCTTTTAGCTCAGGATTGTTTTTAATTCTTATAGATTTAAAGCTATCGTATTTATGACCAAAAAAGCCACTAGGAGCACCATATTGAAAATATTTTTCTGAAGTATAATCATTTGGGCCTGCATAAAAGTGTTGAGGAATTTTATTTCCTGGATATATATTGGCAGTTTGAGCTTTTTGATAATTAAAATGAGGTCTAGCTCCAGTAGCATGTATAATTTTGTCAGTATCTTCTGGATCTAAGCTTGTATCAAAGTCTACATTGATGTCATGAGTTACATGAACTTTATAGGCTTTATTAGGAATCATTATACAATTAGGGGAATCATAAAAAGATCCTGTTATACGATGAAAAAAATCGTTCTCCCTTAAGCCGTTCCAACCAGAAACAAATTGAACTGGCTGTGCTCTGTTTATATAAGTACCAACATTAAAATCGAATATACCTACAGTAATTCCAGCATTAACAAAAACATCTTTTCTAGGTTCAAAAAAGGTGATATCTGATTGAATCAGCCCACTTCCTGTTTTATAATGCCTAAGTATATGAGAGGAGTAATCATTAATATCACCATTATAACCCTCTATGCTTCCGCTAATAAATTCTGGATCAGTTTGAGTTCCTGGTTTGATGTAAATACCGCTGTATTCTCCAGTACTTCTAGCCTCTATTAAATAAGGACCCCATTGTGGAAATTGAATATTACCAGCACTGGAAACATCATAACCACTAACTCCACTAACTAAATCGTTTTCTATAATATATTGAATTTCTTCGCATGTATGATAATATTTTACTGGCCTTGAAATTCTTTCTTGTTGTGCATGAGGGTCAAAATAAGCCAATTTATATTCATTATCAATAAAATTATCATAATATGAAGGGTTTAAGATAGATCCTGTCAATTCACCCTTTAATCTTGTCCTTTCTCTCCATTTAGAAATATCTACTTTTGGCTTTGTTTCATTAGGATTTTTAACTTCTTTAGGGTTTATGATATGCAAACCTTTATCTTTTCTAGCTTCGTAAGTATTATAGGAAACATTAAATGCTTTTGCGAATTTACCAAGATAGTAATCTGGCCTATCTACTAAATCCGTGTAAGTAAACCCATCTCCTGTTTCCGACCAAGTTTTGTTTTGATTCTGTAAGATGGAATGACCGATCTTAATTTTAGAACCTTTACCTAATTTAATATTTGGAACGCGTGGCTTACCCATGATAAATATATATACACGTGAGACGGTAAAAAATCACATTTAATGTGTAATAAATATTATGGGAGAAAATGCTATATTAAGGTATAATTCGGCTAGGTTATTTGCTCAATCAAGAACCGCACCAGAAACAATAAACCCCATATCGTTAGTTACTAACTTTGAATTTGGGTTTAACATATCAAGAGAAACCGTAAAATCAGTGGGATATAGTGAAATTTTAAGACCTATAGTGTCCAATCAAAGACCTTATTTTTCTTTTTCTTATTTTCTTTCCGATATGGATAATGAAAAACTTTTTAGAATGCCTGTCACATCAGAACAAGCATTGCAAGACTTTATTCCAATTTTTACAGGACTAGAAACAATGGATTTCTTTTTTCTATCAGCGGAAAACGGCAGTGACATGCCACACAATGCAGATGATGCATATTTAAGATCTAACGAACTATCCGCATGTGTTTTTACAGGAGCTTTTCTCTCTTCTTATTCAATGGAGATACTTGGATCTGGCTTAATAAAAATTAATACATCATGGGATGCGGAAAATGTAGCATTTAAGAATTTTTTAGATATTTCTGACGATGGATACAAGTTTGTAGATTATGACAGAGAAGATCTGGAGCCAACTGATAGGCAAATATTTCAATTAAATGACGGAGTAGAAGATATAAATTTAGGAGTAGGAGGTTTTGAAACACAAGGAAGAATGCAAAATTTTAATTTTTCAGCAAATATTCCAACAAAAACACTTTATGATTTTGGTCAATACTCCCATAAAAAAGATATAAAATTTCCAATAGAGTCTTCAATTAGTATAACAGCTTTTGTAAGCAAACAAATGAGAGGCAGTCTTGACAATATAATATGTTCTGATAAGGGTGTTGATTTTCTATTTTCAAATTTTAGAGGAAGATCTTGCGAAGACGACTTAGTAAGAGATGATAAGTCAGGCTTTTTATTTAAAGATGCAAAAATAAGATCGCAAAGATATTCTTTGAACACAGAAAGAGGAAATTATTTTACAGCAGATTTAGAGTTTACCATTTATATAACAAAAGAAAAAGGGGTATATTTCTCGCAACATAAAACAAAAGAGGGAGCCACTATAGCTCCCGAAGATACGCAAATGGTGAACAAGATTTTGCTCGAAAGCCCTGAAGCTGGAGGCATACTTGAAGAGGTAGCTATAGAAATGATAAGAAATTTAAGAAAACTAAGAGACCAGGTGTAATTTATCGTAATGGCTATAGATAGAAAAATCTCTGACCTGGACAATTTACCAGGATTGTACATAACTCCTCCAGTAAATGGAGATTATTTTCTAATAGCTAGAGAAGATGTAAACAACTACAAGCTAAGCTATGGCAGATTATATAGCACTTTAAGAGAAAATGTAGTTTTTACAACTGGAAATCAATTTATAGACGGAGTTAAAACATTTAGAGAGCCATTAATTGCCGAAGGAGGGATACGAGGTAATGTTACTGGAAATTTAAGCGGTTTTGCTAGATATGTGGTGGATGGAGTTTACATCACAGGCGATCAAATAATAGATGGAGCGAAACATTTTCTCAAACCTATAACAGGAAATCTTAGTGGATTTTCTAGATATGTAGTAGATGGGGTATATACTACAGGCGATCAAACAATAGATGGCGTTAAAACTTTTGAGCAGTTTGTTATTGGCAATGTTAGTGGAAACCTATCTGGAATAGCAAGGCATGTAGTTCATGGAGTTTATGTTACAGGTGATCAAGTAATAAGCGGTGTTAAAACTTTTGACGAGTTTATTTCAGGAAATGTAAGTGGTAATTTATCTGGAACAGCTAGGTATGTAGTTGACGGTGTTTATGTAACAGGAGATCAAACTATATATGGAGAAAAGAGTTTCGAGTCTTTTGTAAATGCAAATGTAAGTGGAAATTTATCTGGAATAGCTAGATTCGTAAGAGATGGAGTATACACAACAGGGAATCAAACTGGAGTAGACCTTGGCATTTATGGAATAAAAGATTTTCGAAATGATGTATATATTAGCGGAAAGCCAGTATCAGAACATATCGATAATGCCGTAAGCGATGTAAGAGATAATGCTGTATATATTACTGGCGAGCAGACTATAGATGGAGGTAAAAAATTCCTAGAACCGATCACTGGAAATATATCTGGGATAGCTAGATACGTTCAGGAAGGTGTTTATACTACAGGAAATCAAACTGGAAGTATTTATGGAATCAGTGGATTAAAAGATTTCAGAGATGATGTCTATATTAGCGGAAAACCAATCTCTTCGCATATTGAAGATGCCGTATCAAATGTAAGAGACACTGCTGTATATATTACTGGCGAACAAACAATAATAGGCGGAAAAAAATTCTTAGAGCCTATTACAGGAGATATATCTGGGATAGCAAGGTATGTCCAAGAAGGTGTTTATGTCACTGGGGATCAAATTATTAGCGGAGTTAAAACTTTTGATTCTTTTATTAGCGGTAATGTAAGCGGAAATCTTTCAGGGACAGCATTGTATGTACAAAGTGGAGTATATACAAGCGGAGATCAACAAATCACAGGAGCAAAAGATTTTATAGGAGATTTGCTTGTTAGCGGAAAGCCTTTTTCTTCATATCTAGGTGCAGGAGGAGGGATTGATGAAAATGCCGCTTTAGTAATTACTGGCCTAGATCAAACAGTAACTGGTAATAAAATATTTTATAATCAATTAATACCGTCTGGAGGAATTTCTACAACTGGAGATTTTCAAAAATTAAAAATAACAGATGATCAAAATAAACAAATAGATCAACTTGGAAAATCTTTAGCAATATCTTTTGAAAGTGGTGCATGGCTAAAGGATAATACAGATTTATATATAGACAAAGGAACTATATATGGAGATAAAATAGTTACTTGGCCCGCCTATCCTGCGTATCCAGGTCAGATGAGAATTACCGACGGCAGGGAGCCAGATTTATTTGAAGGTCCAGAAAAATCATTATCCCTAGCGTTTGAAAGTGGAGTATACATCACTGGCGGTGGTGATCTCCATGTAGAGGGCAAACTTTATGTTGACGAGATCGAGGCTGTCGATTCCATAGTTGGTGAATCTGGAGCAATGGTACTTACAGATGGTAGGGATCCTGCGCTTTTCGAAGGTCCAGACGAAAGCCTATCTTTAGCATTCGATAGCGGAGTATACATCACTGGCGGTGGCGATCTTCATATAGAAGGCAAACTTTATGTTGACGAAATCGATGCTGTCGATTCCATAGTTGGTGAATCTGGGGCAATGGTACTTACCGATGGTAGGGATCCTGCACTTTTCGAAGGTCCAGACGAAAGCCTATCTTTAGCATTCGATAGCGGGGTATACATCACTGGCGGTGGTGATCTCCATATAGAAGGCAAACTTTATGTTGACGAGATCGATGCTGTCGATTCTATAGTTGGTGAGTCTGGATCAATGGTACTTACCGATGGTAGGGATCCTGCGCTTTTCGAAGGTCCAGACGAAAGCCTATCTTTGGCATTCGATAGCGGGGTATACATCACTGGCGGTGGTGATCTCCATATAGAAGGCAAACTTTATGTTGACGAGATCGATGCTGTCGATTCTATAGTTGGTGAATCTGGGGCAATGGTACTTACCGATGGTAGGGATCCTGCGCTTTTCGAAGGTCCAGACGAAAGTCTATCTTTAGC
>Ga0163110_10000119_pt1 | contig 33780 bp, 56 predicted proteins | sample CRUFie1St17metaG_FD_108703 | JGI IMG/M metagenome (GOLD analysis project Ga0163110, IMG submission 108703) | Marine microbial communities from the Costa Rica Dome - CRUD Field 142mm St17 metaG | ecosystem: Environmental > Aquatic > Marine > Oceanic > Photic zone | place: Costa Rica: the Eastern...
AATAATAATGAATGAAGAAGATTTTAAAAAATTCTTAGTTGATTTACCTATTATTTATAGATTAGCAAAAGGACAATTTGATAAAGAGAAAGAAATAATGTTCTCAAGAATAGAATCTACTTTCGGGGCATTATCTAGTTCTAAAAAATATTTAACTCATTTATATAGCAATAACGATCAGTCAAATCTAATTCAAGATATTATTGATGATGATATTGATAATCCAAATTGCCCTAATTGTCAAAAACCTCAAGATCAAGAATTGAGCGAAGAAGAAAAACAAGTATTAGATTATCAACAAAATAATCCCGATAAAAGATTTTTAAAAAAGAAAAAGAAAAACAAGAAGAAAAAGAATAAAAAAAAACAAAGTAATACCGCCCCGAAAGTCGTACCGAAACCTCACTTGACAGGCAAAAGTCCTATGGACTTTGCTCAACCTTCAGTTGATGCAGTAGATCAATTCTCTAAAGAAAATACAGAACCAACAATAAAGAGAACAAGAATAGATTCTTAATATATTACAAATAACTTATAAAAGAAATATATATATTCTAATATACAAGAGAATAAAGAATATAATATAAAGCAAAATATAAGTAAAGTATAGATAAATAAAGGGTTTTAAGTATAATTTAAGTGGTTTAAAATGGGTAAAAGTGGGGCGCGCGACTTAATTATATCAAAATATTATTCTAATTAAAACCTTTTAAACAATGAAAAATACAAAACAAATAAAAAATAAAGCAGTTTTAGCATTGCAAAAAATATTTAGTAAAAAAAATAAACAAGTAAAAAGCGAAATAAATAAAGAAGAAATAAGTAATAATAAAAAGAAACAAATCAAAAGAAATTCTCATGGATTTCCATTTTATGAGCAAAAATAATTTTAATAAAATTTGAATGTTTTTCGGGCGAAATAACTAATTTATAATTACTTTCAAGTTTATTGAATATAATTCAAATAAAATAAAATACAAATAATTTGCGCGCCAAATAAAGATGGACATAGAGACGGCAAGCATAGAGTTCCTCGACAAGCACATAGAGACGACCTTTAAAGACATTATGGGGGAGTACGTGATAGAGAACCTATATTGGATTGATGAAGAGCCAAATAAAGCGCGCCCGATAGCAGAGATGATAAATATGATTGATCCTAATATAAATAACTTAGTAGTATTATTTCCACCATTCTATACAAATAATTAAACAAAATATTTTATTATGTTATATTATACAATAAATTATAATTTGCAGTTGACAGAGTTCTTAATATTTGCTAGTATGGGTTTATGAATTGGGAAGAACTTAATAATAACTTTTATAATAATCATAACTTCAAGCCTAAGAGCAGAAGAAAGAAAAAGAAATATGTAGAAGAAGAAATAAAAGAAGAACATATTACAAAACAAATAAACAAAAAATTAGATGAAATTATAAATATCCGCGCCGAAATAAAGAGGATGGATAATGACATCTCAGAAGATCAAGTTCTAAATAATGTCGAAACAGGTGAGAAGCTAAATAAAGAAGAAGCAATGGGGGTGGTAGAGGACATGATAGATAAAATCAAAAATGATTTAAATCAAATAACTAATAATGGGCAGAATGTAAAAGATATTTTTACAAATAAGTTTTATGTTAATGACTTTATGCAGGATAAGGAAATAGCTAAAGAAGATAAGTATAAAGAAAATAATGATCAATAAAATAGCAAGCATAGTAATTTTTATAAATATTTTGTTGCTTTGTTTTTTTGCATATATTGTTTTTATTTCTTCTTGACACCACACAGCATTTATTATAGGATAGGGTTTTAATCACGAACAGGGAGGAATAATTATGGCGAATATAGCAAAATGTGCAAGAGCAACTGCGGTAATGAACAAGGTAAAGGGCAAAGACCCTCATGCTTTCAATCGCAGGTTTATGGGATACAACGAGGCAACTGAGGGAATCCTCGCCCAACAAAAAGAGGCAGATCGCAGGTTGAAGTTAATTCAACTAAAAACAAAAGCAGTTAATTGTTAATAACTTTTTACGGAAAACTAAAATAATACTTGACAAATAATAGATTATATAGTATTATATATTGTAATTGAGCTTGAGAAGGGTACTCAACTGAATAAAATAACCCAAGATTTTTTGTTCTTTAATAGTTTAAGTCTTCCCCTTTAGATATAGGGGATCGAGTATGGGGAGTAATACTACTTCTTGTCTATCGGGGGAGGCGCAACCACTTTATGCGGTGTTTCCATTTTTGGTTTGGGGAGTTTTCCCCCACCGCAGTCTTTGGAAGGGCTTGCAATCCTTCCTGTGGGTGACCGAACAAACCTGTCGTGAGCGGGTTAAGGTACGCAGATTCCCTGTGGTGGGGCGGTAGAGTCCAATCGGATGAGCCGATGACATAATACCTAGTCTAATCTGTGGTTCAAAGTAGGTACACCATGAACTGATGTTCACGCCGAAAAGTTGGAGGTATTCAGTAATCCTCCCCCACACCTATTTCTTTTGTCATTGTTGCTAACGACAAATCCTTGAGAAGGGGAACTCAAGAGAATAAAATACCTCAGTTTTTTTCCATACAGGGCATTTTCCCACCCCACTGCCCAACCCCTCACTAGTTTCGCCGCTAGTGGGGGGTTTTTTAGTATACAATCTTGACCTGAAAAGATATATATGCTATTATATATACAGATTAAGACAGATAAACAAAAACCATAAAATGAATAAATCAAAATATATGATTCCATTGACTATAATTGTAGTAAGTTTTTTAGTAGGTTATATTTCAAGTACAGATGCTTTTCAAAGTTAAAGATTTAGGATCAGAGATCGATCTAAATATAACATCAGCAGATATTATAAGTACAGAATTAAATGAATTAAAATTAAAAGCATTTAATAAGCAAGAAGGATTTAAAGAGTATAAAGTATTAAATAGCACTTTACAAATAGGAACAAGTCAAATATTCCTATATGGGTGGTTAGAATATAATTGCAAACAAATTAGAATCAAATATGCACTAAATATATTAGAATAAAAATTAAGTAGAATTAAGTAGAATTAAAAAAATCTTGTAAGTCGTTGACTATCAAGGGGTTAGGGCGCGCCGCGCGCCGCAAGTCGTTGATTATCAGTAACTTACAACAAAATGCATTTTAGATGCATTTTTTTCTTGTGTCTTTTGCAATCTTCTGTCATTATTGTATACATGATCAAGAGGAACCAACACGACCCAAGGTACATCATCAAAAAGAATCGCCCTGTTTATATTTACAAGAATCTTCATAAGGATTGTTGGAGTGTCAGACAACATGGCTTAGTAAAAGCCCACATCCAAGAGGATGAATCCATCGGGCTTTGGGATTGCTACTTTCATGTAGATATTAAAGGCAGAGAAAAAGTTCTTCGTGAGAAGCGCAAGAATGTTCATGCTTTTGTCAAAGGTTTTCTCCAGGATGCAGAAAATGTCGATACCGACAGACCCGCAACCGAAGTAATTTACAACCCATATAAGTATGAAACTTTTGTTGACAAGAAGGACGAAAGTTTCGTATACTATGCAGACGAAGTTTTATTAACTCACAACAAAGTAACCGCATACATATCATGAAAGACCTAATTCTAACGAAGACAGAACTAATCGAGTGCATCATTCAAGAAATTGATTTCTTGGAAAACGAACAACTCCTTCGCCTATACAGAGAAGTTTATGGCGACATTGACGAAGAAGGAATAGATTGGGACGAATAATTCCTTGACAAAAACCAAAAAAACTAAGAGAATATCATCATGCAAGTATTAGACACACCACAACAAATCGAGCAGTTTAGAATGCGCGCCCTCAGAGGTGCATTAAAAATGGAAATCCTCGGAATGAAACGTCGAGGACAATCTGCTTATTCAATCATCAAACAAGAGTTCGGACTCAAGGGCAACAAGCAATCAGTCCTTGAGCAATTCGAAAAACTTATCGGAGGAAACCTATAATGACTAAGAAGCAAGTACACGACAGAGTCGAGAGTTGGAATTGGAATCTCAGTATCTTTGAGATTTATGACGAACTTCGTGACGGACATACGGCAGAAGAGCAAGAGCAACTCTTAACCTATGCCTATCATTATTTCAACAAAGACAAAATGATCAATGAGCTCGCATCTTTCTTTGGACACTATAACATAGAGAAAAACGAATACGAGAAGCTAGCATAATCATGAATAGTTACATAGAAGCCACATGTGTTGGAAAGCCTTTAGGATTGCCTGAATACAATGAAGAGTCAGAGCAATGGGAGGTTCACTTTGAAGAATCTGAGACCCCATGGTTCCCTTATGATATTCCTAGGGACATGATCTCTTATGCATGTGAAAATGCTGAAGAAGCTTGCGAAATCTACAATCACTACAACCTTAACCCTATTGGAGAAGAAATCGATGCAAATTAAAACTATCCAACAAAATATCAGAAAACTAGGATACCAATTGGCCGTGCGAGAAATATATGGAGAAAACACTCCTGATTATTTTAAGCTTAAGAGGTCACACGGTGCTCTATTGCACAAGCTTTATAAGCTTCAGAAAAAAACTTAAAATTACATAAGTCGCTCATAACCAACGGGTTATGACGCGCGGCGCGCCGCAAGTCGTTGACTATCAACAACTTACAACAAAATGCACTTTAGGTGCATTTTTTTCTTGCGCTTATTCCCTTATTAGTTTACTATATGTACATAATGAGGGGGAAAAAGATTAAAGTTAGAAAGCCGATTCTTTTCACTAAGGCTCGCCCCTTCAAAATGAAGAACAAAATCCTAGACAGAAAACTCAAACACAAGATACGATATGAACATTAATCACAATTTTGGAACTGATAACGATCACCATGTAGACCTTTCATTCTTGGAAAGTGCTTCTGATGCATTAGGGTTTGCAATGGACGGCATTTGGGACTTGTTTGTCGAACCCATAGGCGAAGAGAATCTTTCTGACGAACAAAAAATGGGCTTGTTTGTTATTGGTGGCATACTAAAAAAGATTGGGGAAAAGGCTGAGCAGTTCGAGCAATCCGAATCACTAGAAATTTCCAAAAATTAATTGTTGACAAAAACCTAGAATACTATACTATATACGTTATGAATACTGAAGAAAACACTACTACCGCTCCTCGCCAATCTGTAAACTTGCACATTTGTGGAGGTAATCGTACTCTCGTAGAGTATGGAGAAGTTGAGAAAGTTCCAACTCCTCCTGTATCTTATCGCAACAAGCCCAACAAAAAGACGGGCGAGTATGCGGTTTCTCACCAACCAATCCCTCACCATGATCTCGTTGAGCGCACTAGGGGTTTCCTAGAGCAAAACAATTTTGAGATTCAAGACGAGGTTCATTCTCTCGCAAGGGACAACAATCACTACTTTGGTTTGTTTGCAGTAGATCATCCGAATCGCTCTGCATCTGATCGTGGTTGTGTCATTGGTCTTCGCAACTCTCACGACAAGACTTTTCCCGCAGGTCTTTGCGCAGGTGACGCGCCTTTCGTTTGCGACAATCTAATCTTTACCAATACGATTAAGTTGGCACGTCGCCACACTCGTAACATTGAGAGAGATTTGGACTTCACCATCAATCGAGCTTTGGGCAAGTTGTTCGGATTTTGGCATGGTCAAGACAATCGAATTGATGCCTACAAGCAATTTGAGATTGGCAACTCTCAAGCTAATGACATTGTCATTCGTGCTTGCAAGGCAGGTGCTTTGCCTAAGTCAAAGATCATGGACGTTGTCAATCAATGGGAGTCGTCTGATCATCCCGAATTTTGGGATCGCAACGTTCATTCTCTTTACAATGCTTTTACCGAAGTTTACAAAGGCAACTTAGTTGCTTTGCCAAATCGCTCCGATGCCTTGCACTCGGTTCTTGATTCGGAAGTAGATTTCGATATGGCTAATTTTGTTGATAATACGATTGAGATGGAAGTCGTGGAAGATGAATTAGTAGAAGTGTAATTCGTTGTTGTTCAAATATGCCCCCCCTCATTCGGAGGGGGGGTTTTTTTATGCAAGCACATATTTCATAAGTCGTTGACTATCAAGCACTTAGGGCGCGCCGCGCGCCCTAACTCGTTGGTTATCAACAACTTACGACAAAACGCATTTTAGTTTAACTTTTTTCTTGCTATAGTTAAGCAAACGTGCGATTATATAACCATGAAAGAAACAGTAAAAGTCCTAATGTCCCGTGATGGTTTAACCCAAGCCGAGGCGGTCAAACAAGTTGTTGATTTTTTTAAAGCAATGCAAGCGGATATCCAAGATGGCGGTGATCCTTTTTCCTGGGAAGAAGAGTTCATGAGCGAGTTTGCCCTTGAGCCTGATTACTTCGAGGATTTTATCTTTAGGCTTGCATAAGCAAGACAACTTAACTAGTATAGACAAATGATTAAACAAACTCTACTCACTTCGGGAAATGCCAAGATCACTAAGGGTGAGGCATTCGGATATCTAACTAAAGGCATTCACTTAGCCCCCGCAAATTTGTCGGGCTATGAAGTTTGCAAGTGGCGCTCAAAAGGTTGCACTATGGCTTGCCTTAACACGGCAGGACGTGGACAAATGAACTCAGTTCAAGATTCGCGCATTGCCAAGACTAAACTCTTTTTTGAGCAAAGGTTTGACTTCCTTGCGAAACTATCAAAGGAAATTACTTCCACAATTAAGTCTGCAAGCAAGAAAGGTTTACAAGCGGTCTTTCGACCTAACCTTACAAGCGACATTGCATGGGAGGACATTATAAACGAGGATGGCGTTACTCTCTTTGAAAAGCACGGCAAAACTCAATTTTATGATTATACAAAGTCATTCAAGAGAATGAAGGCTTTTCTTGATGGCGAATTGCCTAGCAACTATCATTTGACTTTCTCTTGCTCTGAAAGCAATGAAAAGATTGCCAAGCTAGTTCTAGAAATGGGCGGTAATGTTGCGGTTGTCTTTCGTAACCAATTGCCTGAAACTTGGAATGGCGTAAAAGTTATCGATGGAGATGAATCCGATTTAAGATTCCTCGACAAGCAAGGGGTAGTCGTTGGGTTGATCGAGAAAGGTCTTGCCAAAAAGGATTCTACAGGGTTTGTAAAAGAGGGGGTAAATTCATGATGGATTATTACGAAAGCGCCGAGGATATCACTATAACCCAAGATCGAGCTTTGGAAGAATTAGCAAGACACGGGATCACTTCAAACGAAGGCATCTTAGAGTTTTTCGCTAATGTGGGAGAGCATGAAGAATATGATGCGCAAGAAGTTTTGATTTGGCTAGGATACTAAGCTTGCCAAATATGGAAATTTTCCTTTGGGTTTTGCTTGGTTTGATAGTAGCGACATTAATTACCTAAGTCGTTGACTATCAGGCACTTAGGGCGCGCCGCGCGCCCTAACTCGTTGGTTATCAAGAACTTATGACAAAATGCATTTGAGATGCATTTTTTTCTTGCTCTTATTGGCGATTTCGATATTATTGTATTTAGTTCTTTTGATAATCAATTTATGCCCCCGAGTTCTGTCCGATCTGCGAGTCGGAGGAGATAAGAGAGGTGCGGATCGCAGTCCTAATTAAACTCTTGCAGGTTCGACTCCTGCCTCGATAGGGGCACGCCTTTTGCTAGTGGAAGTAGTTCGGGCGCTTCTATTCCATGAATGAAAAAGCTAGCAGATTCAGAGTTTTCCGTCCTTTCTCATTTGACAAAAAAGGATATCAATTTCCTTGACAATTAAAACCAATTACTTTAGATTTATACCATGACAAAAACGATAGATATCACACCAACTTGGGAAACTGCGGTAAAGATTTACATTGCAGTTCTCGAAAACGAAAACGCTTCAGCTGAGAGCAAGCATAATGCGAGAGCCGAGCTAACTTACTTGGCAAAGGTTGTCGATAGAGTGCAAGCAGAAAGAAAGGGGGAGGCAAGGAAGAATGGATAATTTAACCGAACAAGAATTAAAAGCGGTCTTTGATGTGGTCAATGTTTTTGAACCTGAAGACATAAGCCATGTCTACCCCGAAATGGCGACTGATGAGTTCATGATGGATGTCTTGTCCGCATGGAAAAAGATTTTAAAGAGCCTTGACAATATCAAACAAAACTGAGAGAATATACTTATGATTAAAACCGAAGCAGTAGACACCAAGCATATTTCACGCCCCAAGGGGACTTATACCGAGTTCGAGCAACTCCAATGGGTTGCAAACAAACCAATCCCTGCGGTTGGGTCAGAGGTAGAAGTAAAGATCAATGGCATTGGTCGCTCAATTGTACTCAAGTACTTTGTCGAGCATGGGTTTATCGGGTTGGTGGTTCAGCCACAAAATCCCCCCACTTGGTACATCAAGCAAAATGGTGCTGATGAACCCTGCCACGTATTTCCTGCTGAATGTCTTGAATTTCAAGTTCGTGATGACGAAGGTAAGGTTAACGAAAAATTTTACAAGGACGCACTACAACCCGTTTAATTATGGATTACGACTACAAGCAACTACATTTTAACGAAGAGCTAGGTTCTGAACCTTGGGTGGTTAAAGGCTACAAGTCGGACGGCTACCCCGAAAGCTCTGTTCTTCATGGTCAAACTAGGATTCAGTTTCTTGATTCTTATGAATCTGAGCGTGACGCAGTCGAAGCCCACCCCGAGCTTTTAAATAACGATGGAATAAGCTACGGCTCTGCGTTTCTCGATGAAGATCTCAAGCGCGTAGATCACATTCCTGACGAACCTGATTTAATTTTCTAAAATATTTGCCCAAATAAGCCCTCGCCCTTCGGAAAGGCGGGGGTTTTTTGTGCAATCAGTTATTTCGTAAGTCGTTGAGTATCAGGCACTTAGGGCGCGCGGCGCGTCCTAAGTCGTTGGTTATCAACAACTTACGACAAAATGCATTTTAGATGCATTTTTTTCTTGTGTTTGTTTGCTTAGTATGCGATAGTATAAGCATGAAACATTCGGAAAGTGGTACAAGAAAAGTCTTAAAACAACTCAAAAAATGCCCCGATATAAAAGAGATTCGAGCAACCGCAAGTGGACATATGATACTTGCAAAAAATGGAGAGCAGTACCTTGCTCATTTCTCCGCAAGAGCATTTCACCCTTTGCGCCGTTGGCTCAAAAAGAACACTTCAATTCAAACTCTAAAGTATTGACATTATGACAGATAACAACCAACAACTCACAGGTCATGACTTACTCATGTATCTCATGGATCGCTTTAACATGACTCGCCAAGAGGCTCTTTACAACATGAGGAAGGCAGGGCATAACACGGAGAACCTATAACTATGGACGGACAATTCGATATGTATTACATTCTTGAAAACGGCAAACGCATGGAGGGCTTTCGTGCTCGCCCATTGCAAAACATCATTTGGCTACTTAATGAGCTAGAGAAGGGTCTTGACAGACTCAAACAACATTCCCCCTATACCATAGGGAAAGAAGAAAATTGGGAGGTAAAGCAATGAGCTATAACGGATGGAAGAACAGGGAAACCTGGAACGTCGCACTTTGGATAAACAATGACGAAGGAATGTATAACTTTGCCAAAGAGTGCGGAACTTATGAGAACTTTGTCGAGCAGATGAGGGAAATCGGGTATACAGAAACTCCCGACAAGGTAGCTTACAACGATAGCGGACTTGACCTTCCAAGGTTAGAAGAACTTTTTGCCGATCTTTAAACTTTACTTTTTAACCCTTAAAGTGTAGAATATATTATGGTTATAAACAAAAGTAGACTAATGCTCACGTCTTCAAGTGACGGATGTATCGTTATTGCAGAAGTGGAAGATGGACACCAAAAAGTCAAAGGGGAAACTTTTGTTTCCGAAGATTTTTTGAAAGTTAATTCTGACAAATTCGTAAATATGACAGGGAAAATAGGTTACAACGGAAGAATTTATGTCTTAAAGTCAGATTGCTCGCCCGTATTCAACGCAGCTTAAAAGTTTCGTAAGTCGTTGAGTATCAGGCACTTAGGGCGCGCGGCGCGTCCTAAGTCGTTGGCTATCAACAACTTACAACAAAATGCATTTAGTTAAACTTTTTTCTTGTGTTATCGGGTTAGTTGGGTTATTGTATTTACATGATTAAAAATGATACTCAACTAAAAGGCTTCGATGATTTGACTTTCGGTCAACATGGAGGATTCCCACAAGGCAAGGCTCGTCAAGCCAAGCTTTCTTTCGGTCAACGAGACAAAGACAATCAAGATCAATTCACGATCTCAGTTGTTCAAAACCTTAACGATGGAACGGGCTTGTATGGTCACATTAACGACAACACTTACGAAGTCGCAATGTGGTTTCAAGATCGAGACACTATGCTTCCTTTGTCTGTCTCTGACGATGTACTTGGTTGGCAAACTCCTACTCAAATCACTAAGCTAATGCATCAAGCACAACTTAATGACTTTGCTTGGGTTACTTTGCTCCAAAATCTTAGAGATGACTTTAGAAAAGATTTGGGGCTTGACGACTAATCAAAATTAAACTAATTTATCATCATGGAACTAACACAAGAACAACGTTTAGCAGTTATCGCCAAGGCAGTCGAAAACTCGCAATCAGTAACGCCATCTCAGTCCGTAGAGGATTTTATTGCTGAGATAAAAACCGAAGACATTGTCGCAGAGCATGGTTTGCTTGACAATCAAAGGGAAGACGTCGAGGACGAATCTCAATTTCTATTCACCGATTCCGCAGAGGATATTGACGAAGAAGATCAAGAGATTGGTTTGTCTGACGAAATGAAAGGAGTGTATCAATCATGACATATGATATGCTTTTGTTTACGCCTTGGTTGGTTGTTTTTTGGATCATGTGGCAAGACTTAAAAGATTGCTAACATATTTGTTTAAATAAGCCCTCGCCCTTCGGAAAGGCGGGGGTTTTTTCTACAACCAATTATTTCGTAAGTCGTTGACTATCAGGCACTTAGGGCGCGCCGCGCGCCCTAAGTCGTTGGTTATCAAGCACTTACGAGAAAACTCTGTCCATAAAAAACCCCCCTTTCGGGGGGTGACAAGCAAAGCTTTATTTCAAGTCAAAGTAATCTCTGCGACTCTCAAGGTTTGAAAGTTGAGCTTCAACTCGACTTGATTCGGCAAGCCCTTCGATCAAGTCCTCGATATACTTATAAACGACATCGTCATTAAGAATAAACTTTGCGATGTCCTTTGGGTCGATTTTATGATTGGTAACAACTTCATCGTTTTCATTGCGAACCTCAAAGTTGTTGACTTCCACCCAATGAACTCGGAAGTCATCATAGTCAATGTCGTTTTCTATTTCAACGTTTGCGCTTATCGTTCCATTATCGCCAAGGTAAAGCACGACATCATAGTTTCCCTCGTAGATGTCCGCGCTATTGGCTTCGATTGATTCGGTGGAGAATTTGTTTTCTTCTATATTCATGATTTTTTTAATTTAGTAAACGAACTGATCTGTGGAATCTTCCCATACATGGGTAAGACGAAAATCGGTGACCTCCCAAGGAGAATAATCTTCATAACCAAGCAAGGCGATTCTTTCGGGAATCTCAAGCTCAAGAGGATGAATCTCGGAAGTTCCTACATGGGTATAGGATTGCAATTCAGAATGATTTTCCTTGAGTCTGCGAGTGATTTCAGCCTTGAAAGAGTAAAAGTTAACCCTACGAGTAGGAACGTTTTTGTTGGATTGATTTAACATACTTAGAATATAGCATTGCGAACCAATTATGTCAAATAAAATGACAAATAAAAGGTCACTAGCGGGCGCGCAGCGCCAAGATCTGAGGAATTTCATAAGTCGTTGACTATCAAGCACTTAGGGCGCGCCCCGCGCCGTAAGTCGTTGTTTATCAACAACTTACGGGGTTTTTTAGATTAGATCGTAGTACTTTGCAGAGTAGTCAACTTGATGAGGGATTGTCTCGATCTCAAACTCAACATTTTTAAGTTGACGAGTTGCTTCTGCTAGCAAATCCTGCGGGGGCTTGATGACAAGCCCTTCGTCATAACTTGCTACGAATTTGACCGACTCGACTTTCTCGATTCTGTCGAAGTATCCCATCACATGGGTTGCCTCGACTTGATCGCCATATAGCGAGTCGATTTCATCAGTCCAAAAGGAACAGGTGAGGGTCAGTTCCTCGCCTTTTGCGTTAGAGATTGAAGCCCAAAAAAGCCCAAGGCTTTGGTCGATGTCGTCTATTATTAATTCCATATAAATAATTTAGCGCTTTCAGGGTGTAGAGTCAAAACTTATTTTGTGCTGTAAGTCGTTGAGTATCAGGCACTTAGGGCGCGGGGCGCGCCGTAAGTCGTTGACCATCAAGCACTTACGAGAAAAACCTGTCCATAAAAAAACCCCCCTTTCGGGGGGCATGGAATTACTCCCATTGGTCATGATAACCGTAGTCGATGTCCTCAGGCTCCCAAAACTCGAGGACAAGATCGTCGAGTTCAGACGGAGAGTTCTCGACCTTGGGAAGAGGTCGAACACCCTCTGGCAATGGCGGAGGCATAGGGATATCCTGCGCGGGGGGCAAGCCCTCAAGGGCGGTAAATTCGACATCAGTGATGCCGTAGGCGTGAGCGGTGCGGGCGAGTGAATCGTTTTCGTTTTCCATGACTAAAAGATACACACACCCAAGGCAAAAGTCAAACCGATTTGTGAAGATTGTGACATAAATAAAGCCAAATAAATAATCAGCGCAGCGCGCTGCGCTGTAAGTCGTTGACTATCAAGGACTTACGGAATCGTATTTTTGTCGTAAGTCGTTGACTATCAGGCACTTAGGGCGCGGGGCGCCGTAAGTCGTTGACTATCAAGCACTTACGAGAAAAACCTGTCCATAAAAAAACCCCCCTTTCGGGGGGTGTTCCCTTTCTAGGCAAGGGCAACCGCCAAAAACTTTGAGCGGTTAAAGCGAGGATTTACCTCCTCGAATTGATCCGCAAGGTTGGTGGCTAAAGACGTCAGAACAAGTTCTGCAAGCCTGTTAGGAGCATTCCTAAAAGAAAGATTGATGGTTTGAGCAACTGCCTCGAAGTGTTTTTTTGTCATTAGTTTTTTGGTTTTAGTATTATTAGAATTAAGCCGACAAAGAGAGGAAAAAAGATCATCTCGAAAAGATGGGCAACCTTACTCCATGCTTTTTTTTATGTTCTTCTTGAATCTCGGAAGCGATGCGCAAGGCTTGCGCGGATCGCTTGGCATTATCGACAACTTTCCCAAAGAGCGACACGTTGAGCCACTCCTTGAAATTTGGGTTTCTGCTTATTGTGATCATACAAACAAGGTAAACCAAAGAGGGCAACAAGTCAACATTTATTTTATGTCGTAAGTCGTTGACTATCAAGCACTTAGGGCGCGGGGCGTCGCAAGTCGTTGACTATCAAGCACTTACGAAAAAAGTAAGTCGTTGACTATCAGGCACTTAGGGCACGGGGCGCCGTAAGTCGTTGACTATCAAGCACTTACGAAAAAAACCTGTCCATAAAAAAACCCCCCTTTCGGGGGGTGTTCCCTTTTTACCAAGGATTGTAAGCGTCACGAAAGTCGCTTGCATACCAGTAAACGGCATTCTCGACATCGAGCTTGCCTGCTTGGACATCCCCAAGGTAGTCGAGCAAGAGCGAGCAAGTGCCTTCCTTGATTTCCTTCTGCACTTCATCAGAAGCGCAGTGAATCCACTCTCCCCATTCGAGGGCGTTATAGATCAGCTTCCCAAATTCGGAAGCGGTCAGTTCTTTTGTTCCTGTCATAAGAGCAAAGTAGTCTACTTATGGGCTAATTGCGAGAAAAACATTCAACTATTTTATTGCACAATCCTCTCGCAGAATTTGTCGTAAGTCGTTGACTATCAGGCACTTAGGGCGCCCCGCGCCCTAAGTCGTTGACTACCAACGACTTCTGACGTTTTTGCTAAACTCTTGAACGAATCAGTTTGAAAAGTTCTTTCGGGGTCAGCCAACCTTCGGGCTTACCATCAAGAGAGACAACGATTGTCTCGGCAACTTTTTCATATCTAGCTTTTTGCTTGGCAACTTTTTTGGTGTCCCATGTCTCGGAAGTCAGCTTGACTTCTACAATCAAGTCGAGTTCTTTTATGTAGATGTCGGGGCGACCTTGTTTCGTGTGCATCTCGTGAACTATGTTCAAGCCATACCTTTTAACAAGTATGTGCTCGATTGATTTTTGCAAGTCTTTTTCTACGGCAAACTCTTCCTTGTGCCAAAGAGTTTTGGGGATCTTGTTTGATCTGTAGAATTCATTTAAGGCAATGGTTCTTTCTTTTTGCTTCCTAGCGGTTTGTCGGGCATTGACTTCTGTAACTTTTTCGGGATTCTTTTTTCGGTATTCTCTTCGCCATTCGTTGCGAGCTTCTTTGTTCTCTTTGAAGTAGTTTCTAAGCCAAGCAAGTCGAGACTCTTTGTTTTTATAGTAGTGCCTTTTGCTTTTGGCTTTCACCTTTTCGGGATTGTTTTCTTCCCATTCCTTCAGCTTTTGCTTGCCTCTTGGGCTTTGGCGGTATTCTTTAGCAGATTCGTTATACCCTTCGAGTCTTTCCTTTTTGTCTATCCAACACATCCCGTCTCTAGAGTTTTTTGTGTATTGACGAAAGTACATTCCATTATCGGGGTTAAACTCTCCAATGACCCAAGGCTTGCCTGTTGATGGATTGAGAGCCTTGACTCGTTGGCAGTCAACAAGCCACACTTGCGGAGATGTTCGGTTTTTGTCTAACCTCCAAAAGGAAATTCCTTTTGCATTATCAAAAGGATGCGGGTCGCCATCTTCAAAGCTTCCATTTACCTGCAAAAGCTTTTGATTTAAAGCTCCTTTATGCCGTCCTTTTTGAAGCTTCAACTCTTCGGGAATGTCATCGAATGTGATCATGCTTAAAACCTAAACCCATTTAGTCAGAACGTCAACACCTTTTTTATTTCGTAAAGTGTTGATAGTCAACGACTTAGGGCGCCCCGCGCCCTAAGTGCCTGATACTCAACGACTTACGACAAAAACCTGTCCATAAAAAACCCCCCTTTCGGGGGGTATTTGCTTGACTACCTGTTTATGTTTTGATAGTTCTTCGAGAAGGATATCGAATGGTCATAGTTAGGATGATTCTCGAAGTTTGAAATGGCGCGCTCGGTTGCTTGCTCTTCGGCATAGTCTGCCAATTCTATTTCGATCATCTCCATGAACGGGCGAGTGACAGAAACGTCATGCTCAAGAATTTTTTCGACGTCGCGCCTGTCGGCAAGTGACTCGAAAAGATCCTCTAAGACCCTGAAGGACATTGGCAAGCCTTGGTCATCTTCCAATCCGTAGGAGATAACGTTTGCCCGATATCCATAAAGGTTGTCTTCGTCGATGTCGAACTCTAGGTCAGCGACGACCCGAAAAGTCCAATCGAGATCGGGGTGAACCGAAAACATGACGTTAATGCGCGCGCCCGAAAAATCGAACGTCTCGAATGTAGTATGTAGGATTTCCATAACAACAACAATGTAGCACGTCGCACCTGACAGGTCAACCCCCTATTTTTTGAATTTTTAACAAATACCAAGTTGCCAAGATCTGCGGGGGGTGGGTTTTCTAAATCTCCCAGATTGGGGTAAAAAAATGCCCGAATGGAAATCCAAAAAAAATCGGCGGGGCTATTTTTTAGATATGTCTTCGAGTAGAACCTTAAAAACCTTTTCGCAGTTTTCGCCTTTGGATATAATCTCTGCTGGAGTTTGATTATCTAGCTTTGGGTTGCATGTCTTTAGCCATTGAGTAGCATGGTAAGCATTTAGCTTCTTTGCTAAGATATCTAAAATTTTATACTTTGAAGTTTGCATTAAAAGGTGTATAATAGATTATACACAATAAAGTGCTAATATCTAAATATAAATATGGCAAAAGTAAAAGGAACGAATTCCCAACAAAAGAACATCAAGCTAAAAACGCCGACTCTAACAAAGAAACAAAAAGAGTTTTTAAGAATCGCACTTAACGAAAATACAAAGATAATCTTTATTTCTGGCCCCGCAGGTTCTACAAAAACATTTATAGCGGTTTATGCTGCATTAAGGCAAATTATAGCAAAAGACAAGGATTTAGTATATGTCAGAACTGTAATAGAAAGCGCAGAAAGAAACTTAGGTTTTTTGCCTGGAGGGATAGAAGATAAGTTTAATCCTTACATGCTTCCGTTAAATGACAAACTTTATGAATTGATAGAAGTTAAAGAAAGTCCATCCCACATTGAGGAGCTTGCCAAAAAGAATAAAATTCAAGCTATGCCCATAAATTACCTAAGGGGTGCAAGTTGGATGGATAAAGTTATTATCGCTGATGAAGCTCAAAACTTTTCGCTAAAAGAGTTAACAACACTTATAACAAGGATAGGAGAGAACTGCACTTTGTTTATATGCGGAGATCCTATGCAGAGCGACATTAATGGCAGGAGCGGATTTAATGAAATCAGAGATTTATTTGATGACCAAGAAAGCAAAAGTAGGGGCATTTACAATTTTAATTTTGATGAAAATGACATCAAAAGAAGTGAAATATTAAAGTTTATTATAAAAAAGTTGTCGCACAAGTGTATTAATAAAACATGAAAGAATGGGGTATTGAAATACTGTCTGGATTTTTCGCAATCACAGCGGCTATAATAATGACGATAGGGTCAACATATTTTACTAGAAGAAAAAAGAGAAATTGCGCAGTATCTCAAGACATATCTCAATCAGCAAACATATATAAAGCCCTGAACTATTTAATGGACAATGTTCACTCTGACAGGGCATATATATTGCAATTTCATAACGGAGGGTATTACTATTCTGGCAGAAGCCAGCAAAAGTTTAGCTGCACCCATGAAGTTGTCGGAAGAGGCATTAGCACCGAAAACATAAATTCTCAAGACTATAGAATATCAAATTATTACAAATATGTCCAAAAGTTGATATCTGAAGAGTTTTATATATTAAATGATGTGGAGAAAGATATTTCCGATCCTGCGTTTTCTAGCCTGCTCACATCCAAAGGAGTAAAAAGTATAGTCAATGTTCCAATACAAACCCTTAATGGAAAAATAATAGGTATACTTGGTGTTGACTATGTAAAAGAAAAATTAAGCAAAAAAGACGAAAACAGAATAAATAGTGTAAAAAACATACTAAAAAAACAATCTTACATAATTGCAGGATACTTAGTTTAGTAGAAATTAAATAATAATTAATTAATATATATAAATGAGCTCTATTTATTGCACTGAGTGCGGAACAAAAATTGAATTTACAGGATCTAGCAAACCAAAGTTTTGCAGTAACTGTGGGACCCCAATAGCTGGCGGTTCAGTTCAAAAAAATGAAGAACCTAAATCAGGATTAAGGAGGCAAACAAGAAGTGTTGCCAGACGAGAGGTTGTTGAAGATAAAGAGGGTACAGAATACGATTATGTGCCTGATATCAACAAGCTATCGTATGACGTTGACTTTGGGGGCTCTTTTGGAAAAACGACTAACTTAGTTGATTTACTAAATGAGCAGACGCAAGAAGCCCAAGAAAAAAACAGAAGAAACTAAGAAGTTAGCTTACGAAGATTGCCATCAAATTATTGATGAGGAATTAATAAAAAGAAAAAATAGCTGGTTTTTAAACTCTGTAAATTGGATAGATTACGAAGATGTATGCCAAATAATAAGGCTGCATTTATTTAATAAATGGGATCAATGGGATCAAATTAGACCGTTAAAACCATGGTTGAATAAAATAATAAGTAATCAATTTAAAAATATATTAAGAAATTATTATACCAATTTTGCTAAGCCTTGCCTAAACTGCCCATTTAATATGGGAAGTTCTGAAGAGGCCTGCGGCTTCACCAAAAGCGGTACTCAAGATGATACATGCCCTTTATTAAGTAAGTGGTTAAAAACCAAGAGATATGCTCATTATGTTAAAATAGCTGCTCCTATGCCAGAAAATGAACACTCAATAGATTCTTCTTTCTTAGAAAAAAACGATTTCATTGATTTTGAAAAATGTATTGATAAAATTAAAAAAAGATTAAAAGAAAAAGTAAACACAAAACAATATGAATTATTTCATTTATTATTTATAGAAAATATAGATGAGGCAGAGGCAGCTAAGAGGGTTGGGTATAAAAGTACAGAGGAAGGAAGAAAGGCTGGCTATAAACAAATAAAAAACACCAAAAAAATACTAAAAAAGATTATTTTGGAAATTATAAAAGAAAGTGACTTATTGTAATGGAATTATCAGACGAGCAAAAAGATTTAATAATTAAAAATTACGAAGAAAATCCTGATTTAAGTTTTTTGACAAGATTAGTGTTTCAAGATGAGTCCCTAGATGGCCGTACGAAGGAGGGAAGGGCCGTCAGAGCCTTTTTAGCAAACAGGGAGATGGAATATGATACAAAAGAGGTAAAGAAGAAAGGATTGCTAGAATTAAATCAACAACAAAAAGATTTTATTGAAGATCATACAAAAGAAGGAATGAATAGTTTGCAGATAGCAAGATTAATATTTCCTGCTAGAGAAGTAAATAATTTAGGTCAAGAACAAAGAACTGTTTTTGAATATATGAAAGAGAATCTTTCTCCTTATTTCTATGAAGAGGAAAGGGCGACAGAAAAACACACTCCTCCAGTTACTTTTGATGAAACATTAAAGAGAGTAAGTAAATCTGCTCAACAAAACTTATCAAAAGATAAAGTCGGGGCAGAGGAAAGAGAATCTATTAAAAAATTAACAAAATATTTATCATCTCCTAGATATTTACAAGTAATTAATAATTATAAATCACAAAATGATAGAGAATTATTTGAATCTGAATTTATAAGAGCTACCTGGGATAAACCTGATTTAACAGCAGATGAAATTAATTTATATATTAATGTTTGTGTTGATTATATTAATTTAAAAAATATTTCTTCTCATATAGAAAAATTAAATACTATGTTTAATGAAATAGAAGATCAACAAGAAATGACTGTCAGATTAGCTGAAATATTAAAATCTAAAACAGATGAATATGATAAATGTGAAAAAAGAATGGAATCTTTAATTAAAAAGCTAAATGGGGATCGGGCTGCTAGATTAAAAGATAAAAGAGATAATGTAGCATCTATCGTCTCTCTCGTTAGGAACTTTCAATTAGAAGAAGAAAGACGAAACATGATTCGCCTTGCTATGCTAGAGAAAGAATCCGTACAGGAAGAAATAGAAAGATTAGAGAACATGGATTCATGGAAAGCAAGAATTCTTGGAATAAGGAAGGAAGATATTTAATATATAATTATTAATTAATTAAAAACAATGAAATATGTAAAAATAAAACTAGGAGAGTATGATATAGAAAAAATTAAAGAAATCTTTGAAAATGAAGATAACTTTAAACCTTCATGTCAAGAAGATTCTATTATTATAGAAGTTATGAGACAATGCATTAATGAAGATAACATTATAGATGATGAAGAGAAAAGTTGCTGTGGGAACCCTTCCTGAGCCCTACGTATATGTAGTATCAGAAGTTTTAAAATACATCGATGGTGACACCATTGATGTAGTTGTGGATTTGGGCTTTAAAACTTTTGTTAAGAAAAGAATTAGACTGGCTGGCATCAACACTCCTGAAGTAAGAACAAGAAATAAGGAAGAAAAGAAAAAGGGCATAGCGGCTCGAGAAAGGCTTCGTGAGTTGATAGAGGATAATCGGGGCGATCTAATCTTGATATCGCATGGGGTGGGTAAGTATGGGCGTGTATTGGGCGAATTAAGACTATGGCCTAACACGAGTATAAACAGAACTTTAATATCAGAAGGTCATGCACAAGAATACCATGGAGGAAAAAAATAAAAAAACATGCAAAATATGCGGCGAAACTTTCTCCTCCGATAAAAGCCTTCATATTCACATAGCAAGAAAACACAAAATTATTCTTGCTGAATATTATACTACATATTATCCTAGATATGATTTATATAGTAAAGAACCAATACCATTTATAGATAAGGAACAATATAATAATACTTTTTTTATAAATAGAAATAATTTAATTAAATGGAGCGGTCAAGCTCCACATGAAAAAATAAAAGAATATTTAATAAATCAATTGAAGTATAGAATAAAATCTAAGAATTTAACACGCGCCCCATGTCACTTAGATATTGAGACCAAGCAAATGCCTCCAATTGATCTTTATAGAAAGTTCTTTAAAGGCTACACAAATGCTTGTAATGAATTAGAAATAGAACCATTATTTTCAAAAAAAATAATGAAAAACTTTTTTAATCAAAATAATTCTCTTGAAGAAATAAAAATTCTAATCGACTCCAGAGAGCAGCTCCCTCTAACCTTTAAAAATTCTGCTAAAATGAAATTGGACTTTGGGGATTATACTGCAGCAGGTAAAAATTATGATTATACATATATAGACAGAAAAACAGAGGGGGATTTTAAAGGAACCATGACAAAAGGGTTTGAGAGATTCAATAAGGAAATGCTCAGGGCAAAAAAATTTAACTCTTATATATTTGTTTTAGTCGAAAGTACTGTTCAAGAAATAAATGACAACAATCAATCTTCTCTTAGCAAAACCAAAATGCCTTTTGTATGGAACAGAATGAGAACTCTTATGCATGATTATCCAGGGGTTTGTCAATTTGTATTCTCTGGCAGTCGGGAAAATTCAGAAATCTTGGTTCCTAAAATATTGCATTATGGTAAAAGACTCTGGGATGTTGATGTACAATATTTCATAGATAAACAATCATGACTTGGGAGGCAGGCAAAGACGGAATATTTAGGCCTAAAAAAGAAGACCTAAATAAAGAACTTATGGATATAGAAGGTTTTCTCGAAGAGGAGGAAGCCAAGATACAACTAGTAAAATTTTTAAGAGAAAATATTGGATTTGCAACTAACCTTATAGCGGGTGTAGAGCTTTTTCCGTTTCAAAACATAGCGATTAAGTCTATGCTTGAAGCAGATTACTTTCTTGGAATATGGAGTCGGGGTATGTCTAAATCATTTAGTGCAGCTATCTATGCTTTCCTTGATGCTATATTTAATCAAGGTATACAAATTGGTATACTTGCAGCAACATTTAGGCAGTCAAAAATGATCTTTGAGAAAATAGAAGATATTGCAAACAAGCCTGGGGCAAGAATACTAAGCCAATGCATAACAAAGAAATCAAAGAAAAATGATCAATACACCCTTGAAATAGGAGACTCTAAAATTATTGCTTTACCTCTTGGTGATGGTTCAAAGCTTCGTGGTTTTAGATTTCATAGAATCATCATAGACGAAATGCTCTTGATGCCAGAGCATGTATACAATGAAATCATTCTTCCATTTCTTAGTGTTGTTCAAAACCCTACCGAAAGACAAAGAGTAGAAAAACTTGAAGATAAACTCATAAAGCAGGGTAAAATGAAAGAAGAGGAAAGGACCAGGTGGCCAAGCAACAAACTTATTGCTTTGAGTTCTGCAAGCTATAAATTTGAATATCTTTACAAACTATATGCTAATTTTGAAGACTTGATAATCAATGGATCTAAATCTGATACAGCAAAAAGAACTATTATGCATCTTGGATATGATGTGGCTCCACCCGCCTTATATGATCAAAATCTAATTGAGCAATCTAAATCTACCATGAGTCAGTCTCAATTCGACAGAGAGTTTAATGCTATATTCACTGAAGATAGTTCTGGATTCTTTAAAACATCAAGAATGGCTGCATGCACACTAGAGCCTGGGACTGATCCGTCTGTGGAAATTGCTGGAGACAGAGACTCAAAATATTTAGTCGCATTTGATCCGAGTTGGTCGGAGAGTGAAAGCTCTGACGATTTTGCAATGCATGTATTTAAATTGAACGATCAATCCAAAAACGGAACCTTAGTCCATAGCTATGCCATGCCAGGACTAAGAATGAATGATCATATAAAATACTTTCACTACATATTGACAAATTTTAATGTCGTAGCAATAGTTGGAGACTATGGTGGAGGAGTGCAGTTCCTTCAAGGAGCCAATGCAAGCGAAATATTTAATAAAGCGAACATCGAAATTAAAGAAATTCTGACAAATCTAGACGATGTAGAGAATTATCAAAAAGCTTTAATTGAAGCAAAGAAAGAATACGACTTAACATCCAAAAGAATATGTATACTAAGAAAGCCGACTTCTGAATGGATAAGAAGGGCAAACGAATTACTGCAAGCCAACTTCGATCACAAGAAAATATGGTTTGGATCGAGAGCTATAAATGAATCTTTTAACAGGCAAATTAAGAAAAAAATTCCAATCAAGAATTTAAAATTTATGCCAAACTATGATGCAATAGCATCAGGAGGCTTAGAGTCAAAAATGATTGATTTTGTGGAACATCAGTTCGACATGATTAATTATACAAAAAACGAATGTGCATTAATACAGATTAAAAGCACTCCTCAAGGACATGTGTCCTTTGACCTTCCTCACAATTTAAAACGACAGACAGGGCCTGCAAGGACAAGGAAAGACTCGTATTCAGCATTAGTGCTAGGCAATTGGATGATAAAAACATACTACGACATGATGGATGCCAAAAACATGCCAGTAAACTCTTCGTTTACTCCGATGTTTGTTTAAGTTTTTATTCCATTAACAGTCTTCGGTCTAAAACCGCCGTCATGACTGTCACCTATAGTGGTTATTTCAGAGCTCATTCCAAAGTTGCTAAGCTTCCTGTACAACTCTCTGCCTGTATGATTTTTGTAATATCTTTCCTGGTCATCCCCATTAGCAAGGAGTTCAGTTTTTATTTCGCTCTTAAATCCAGCTAGCTTAGAGTTCATTTCTGTAGGTGTAGCCACAGAGTGAATTCTTTTATTTATATTTTGAAGGCTCAATTTTTTTCTTGAAAGTTGTGTTTAAACGTGATATAAGTATATACACACATATAATAAAAAAATGCAAGATAAATTCAAAAAAGCCAGAGAAGAAGCAGAAGATGCCACAACTGATGACACAGAAAACCCCAAAGAGAATGATAGGGTATTCCCAAAGAGGTTTGACAACTTTATAAAATTTGCAAGAGAAAAAGGTGTTGATGATGCCTCGATATTTGGAGCCATAAATACCGCAATGTCAAAAGCTGAAGAAGAAAAACCAAAAAACAGAAAAAAGACAAAAGGGGCATTTGGAGGGAAGAAAAAACAAAAGTCCAAAAAGTAACTTTAGACTTTTATTTAGACTTTTAAAATATTTGGTGTACTATATTGTATGCCTAGAAAATATACTAAAAAATCTAAATACTGGGATCAGTTTAATACCGCTTCATCGGAATCAGCAGAATCTCTAAACAATTTAATAAACTCAGAGGCTGGATCTGAACCTATTTTAGAAGGCGAATCATTTTATGAATCTGTAGCTTCTTGCAGGACAAGATCTGAATATTCTGGATCAATAGATGGAGGCAATACCTATAAGAGATCAAACTCCATTACTGGAACAAAAAAAACCGACAGGTACAACAATATATCTGAAGGAGGGCTTCCATACGATTATAAGACTAGTTATGTAAGTCCACGAGAATCAATATTTCTTTGTCAAAAAGCATATGCAAATATTGCAATTTTTAGAAATGCAATTGATGTTATGGCTGAATTCTCAAACTCAGAAATACACATAAAAGGGGGTAGTGAAAAATCCAGAAAGTTTATTGAAAGATGGCTGGAAAAGATTCAAATATGGAAAATAAAAGATCAATACTTTAGAGAATATTATAGGTCTGGGAATGTATTCATGTACAAGATAGATGGAAAGTTTACCAGCGAAGACCTTATTAAATTAAATCAAATTTATGGAAACGAGTCCAAGGCGACAATACTTGGAAAGATACCTGTATCTTATACATTTTTAAATCCATATGATTTTGTAGCCAGCAGATCTTTGTCTTATAAAGATGCTACTGGAGGCAGAAGAAATCAATCGGTATACAAAAAATTGTTAAGTGAATATGATCTGGAAAAACTCAAAAATCCCAAGACTCAATATGACAAAGAAATTTTTAGGGCTTTAGATCCAGATACAAAAGAAAAAATCAAAAAGGGTTCATACAATAGAGATGGAGTCAGGGTAAGCATAGATCCTAAAAAATTAATTTATTCATTTTATAAAAAACAAGATTATGAACCTTTTGCAGTTCCTTTTGGATTTCCTGTATTAGATGATTTAAATTGGAAATTAGAATTAAAAAAGGTCGATCAAGCTATTACTCGTACTATTGAGAATGTAATACTTCTTATAACTATGGGTGCAGAACCTGACAAAGGAGGGATTAATCAGAACAATCTTGCAGCCATGCAAAACTTATTTAGAAATCAAAGTATAGGACGAGCTTTGATCGCTGACTGGACAACAAAAGCAGAATTTGTAATTCCAGACATGAATAAGGTATTGGGGTCTGAAAAGTATAAAATAGTAAATGAAGATATCAAGGAAGGTCTTCAGAACATAATCGTAGGAAAAGAAAACTACTCAAGCACACAAGTAAAAGCTCAAATATTTTTGGAAAGATTAAAAGAAGCAAGAAATACTTTTCTTAACGATTTTTTAAAACCTCAAATAAAAGACGTTTGCAGAAAAATGGGTTTCAGAGTATTTCCAAGTGTTGAATTTATAGAGATAGATATCAAGGATGAAGTTCAACTTCAGAGAATTGCAACCAGACTTATAGAGCTTGGAATTATTACTCCAGAACAAGGAATGACAGCAATAAAGAAAGGAATATATCCAGATAAAGAAGAACTTGATGATGCTCAGGATAAATTTGTTGACCAAAGAAAAAAAGGCCATTATGTCCCTGTCGTCAGTAATCAAAACATATTCATGGAAGAAGAGGAGGACGATACTCCCAACAAAAAACAAACTCCAGCAAAGCAGGCAGGAAGACCCACTGGAAATTCGCCCAAAGGAGAAGCTGTATTTGCATCAGAAGAAATAAGCGCAAAAAATATTCAGCAAACCATATATGATATAGAAAACTTGACCTCAATAATTGAATCAAAGCTCAGAAAAAAATATTCCAAGAAGAGATTGAATAAACAACAAAAAGAAATGGCTCAAACTTTATGCGAGCAAGTAATCATATCCACAGATAAAAATATGTGGGAGAAATCAGCCGATAAATGCATAGAGGATCATATACATATTGAAAAGCTAAAACCTTTAAAAGAAATTATAGAAATTTCAGAATCAAAAGATTTATTAGAATATCCTTCTGCAATATTATATCACAGTCAATGATATTTTGTGTATAAATTTATTATGTCGAAAAAATACAAATATATAACTTCCTTTTCTAGTGAAATTAATCCTGTAGAAGTTAATCAATTAAAAGAGTCCATTGCAAATGATTCTTTAGACTCATTAAAAAGTTTAATTCCTGAAGATATAGATTTTGAAAAAAATATTGATCTAATTGGTGTTGCCTTTAACGCTGCGGTAATAAACAAGTTTAATAGAAACGGAGATGGTATAGATTCTGAGACAGCATTAAGAATAAAAGACTACTTCGTCAACAAGCCTACAAATATAGAGCATCAAAAATCAAAAATTGTAGGACATGTAGTATCTGCGGGATTTTCTCAATATGAAACCAATGAGATTATGTCCGAAGCTTTTGCAGAAAAAGAAGAAGACCCTTTTAATCTTGCATTGTCTGCAGTCATCTATAAGACAATCAATACGGATTTTGTAAATTTAGTTGAGCGTTCATTTGAAGAAGAAGATGAAATGTACAAAAAGATTTCCGCAAGCTGGGAAATTGGATTCAATAAATATCATCTTGCATTAGGTAGTACCAATTTAAATGAAGCAGAAATTATTTCTGACGAGAATCAAATCTCAGAAATGGGCTCATTCTTAAAGCAAAATGGAGGCAATGGAAAAACAGATGATGGAGTAGATGTTTTCAGGCTCATAGTTGGAGAAGTATATCCTCTGGGAATAGGCTTTACAACTAATCCAGCCGCTGATGTCAAGGGAATTACCCCGTCTAAAAAAACAACCGTTCAATTAAATATTAAAGACTCAAGAAAAGCAAACGAAAATAATTTACAAAAAAATTCAGAAAAAAGTTCCCATTTGTCTGAAAAAGATGTATTTCTAAACAAGAAACCCAAAGACTTACAAACTATGAATCAATCAGAAATCCTAGAAAAGTTGCAAGAGATCCTCGCCAATAAGAATTCCGATTCCGAAGTGGAGAAGGTTGTCGCCAACGTAAACAAGCTTTTACATGACACAATCCTCGAAAAGAACGAAATCTGGAAGAAGGAGAAGGAAACTCTTGAGAATGAAAAAACTCAAATTACTGAAGACGCTCAAGCTACAAAAGATGAGCTTGAAAAAGTTAAGGCCGATCTGAGCAGCACTCATGAAGAGCTTAACACTATTAAAACAGAGTTCGAAGCCAAGATTGCTTCAGAAAAATTTAATGAAAGAATGGAAGAAATCGATTCCGCATTTGATCTGGAAGATGAAGATCGCAAGATTATCGCTTCTGAATTAAAAGGATTAGGAAACGAAGACTCCGCATTTTCCGAATACCTTGAAAAGCTTAATGCTTCCTGGAAGTATAAGACAAAAGCTTTCAAGGAAGAGCAAGAAAAATTGTTCGAAGAAAAAGTTCAAGCAGAAATTGAGTCTCGCTTGACTGAAATGTCCGCAAAAGCAAATGAAGAAGGAGCTGAAGAAGTTACTGAAGCTGCTATTGAAAATGCAGAAAAGGACGAAGAATTACCGAATAACAATGCCGAAGCTTGCGAAGAAGAGCTTTCGATTCGTGAAAAGTTCATGAAGGCATTCAATAAGGAAGACGTTTCAATCCAATATTAATTTAACAAAAAAAGGAAACTAAAATGGCTATTAGATTATTACCGTTCAGACAGTACAACGAACAAGACGTTGTTAACCTGTTCTCTTTAGACTGCTCTTTTGAGGACTTGGCACAATTAGGACCCAATGACAGTGACGACCATGATGCTGGCGTTCTTGTTGGCGTAACAAATGGAGATCTTGCACAAGATCCTATTGAATATCAAACGCATGGCTACCTGGGTAAAACCAGTTACCCTCATGTAGGAAGAAACCAATATCCAGTTGTTCCTTTAAAGATAGCTCCTGCTACAGGAAACTCGGTCGCTCTTGGAGTTACTCTTAAGCAAACTCTTACTCACGATGAGAATGGTGAGAAGCTGATCTACTATCCGCAAAAAGCTCTTGAGCTTAATGCCGTAAAGAGTGGTGACGCAGTTCCTGTTCTTTCACGAGGAGTTATTACTCTTGATGACGGTGCATTTGAGACATTCCCTGAAGTAGGAGAATATCTTAATGCAAGTACTAACAATCCAGGCAAATTCAATGCTGTCGGAGGAACTTATAGCGAGACCACCGCACTTGGTATCGCTCTCTGTCTTGCCACAGGCGAACGTGTCGCTGACAATGGAACTGATTACTTTGCTGATAGCACAAGTGATAGTGTCACCGAAACTGGTAAGTACGCAATCATCAAGCTTAAACTTTAATTTTAAAATAAAGAAGGGCCACAAAAAAAATGAAAATTACACTTAAAAGAACAGACGAACAAATCGAGCTGGTTAAGGCAATGGCTTCCAAGAACAGGGACGTTGCATACGAGGCTCAAATGGCATTGGCTGAGTTTATCGGCCCTGTCTTAGCCGAGGTTGTTAATCAAGCTCCTACTTTGAGTAACATGTTCACGAACTTTACGTTCAATGAAAATGAGTCTCCCAGTATTCCGCTTGATTTGTACTACGACATCACGGCTCCTGATTACGTTAAGGTTTATAGCGCCTCTCAGCCAGGTGGTATGCCAACCAACACCGTAACTCCTACAGCTAGTGAAATGAAATTCTCGACCTATCGTCTTGATAGCGCCGTTGATTTCGAAAAGCGCTACGCTGCTCAGTCACGTATGGATGTTGTTAGCAAGTCCTTCACACGAGTTGCTCAAGAAATCATGCTCAAGCAGGAAGACACTTCCGCCAGCTTGATTCTTGGAAGTCTAATTGGTGCATCTACAAACGGCAAGAAGCATGTTAATCTAGCTGCTGGAACATCAATTATTCTTGATGATTTCAATAAGCTCTTGACTCTTGCAAAGAGGATCAACACAGCTTGGACAGGTGGAACACCTGAGAATCGAATCAAGGGAATTACTGACCTTATCGTTTCTCCTGAAGTTGTACAGGGTCTTCGTGAAATGGCTTACAATCCCATCAACACAAAAGGTGGTCGAGGTGACGCAAACGCTGGTAACGCAAAGACTGCTTTTCCAGTCGCAGCTACCGACGAGATGCGCAATGCAATCTATGCAAACGCTGGTATTCCTGAGTTCTACGGAATTTCCATCATGGAAATCAATGAGCTTGGACCTAACCAGAAGTTCACCAAGGTTTATGAAGCACTTGGTGGTGAATTCGGTAACAGTTCTGGAACATTTGATGCCACAGCTGATGATATCGTCCTTGGTATCGACAAGTCTCGTGAGTCCTTGTTCCGTGCGGTTGCTACCGATAGCGAAACTGGAGGAGAGTTCAGTCTTGTCGCCGACGATCAATACAGTGTTCGTCAGCAAAAGATTGGATACTTCGGATCCCTCGAAGAAGGACGTATGGTCCTTGACGACAGGGTTCTTACAGGATTGGCTATCGACGCTGCCTAAGCTCAAGGTCATCCAACCTTTTTTCAAAAAATCCACCTTCGGGTGGATTTTTTGTATATATGGGTTATAATTATGTGTAGTAGTATTATATTGATATTTAATTAAGGACAAAGGTTATGAAACAAAAAAGAAAATATACAAAGAAAACAAAGGCAAAAAAAGAAGAAAATCAAGAAATGGAAATCGCTGATGGAGTAAACATGGAAGGTAACCATCAAACATTAAGCGAAATTCTTGGTCACAAACAAAAGAATCCATTTGAGGTGTCTAGCTCCTCTGAACTTGATGACAAGATGTCAAGCATGACATTGGTAGATCTTCAAAAATTAGCTGTTAAAGCAGGAGTATTTCCGTCAGGAACAAAACCTTCTTTAAAGACAAAGATTCAAAAGGCTTATTCCGCAGCAAACAGAGGGGCAGGAAAGATAGTTCCTGCTCCAAATGAACCTATACTTGACCCAAGCACAAAAGAAGGCATAGAAGCCGCAAAAAAGCTTAAAGAGCTATTGTCGTAATGAGTTATACCCAGATAGGAAATATAGCATCAGGAATACTTGAGTATCAGTTTGATTATATCACTGGTGCTGAAGAGCAATCCATAGAGCTAAATTTAATATCTGGATCATTGAATGGACTTATTGGAGATCTAAATAATTTATTAAATCAAAACTTTGATGTGTTGAGTGGAGAAGTTTTCCCAAAACTTCAAAACACAGAGATTTCAATACTTGAAGATTTATATCTTAGAGACTACAATAATAAGCAAGCCTCAAAATTGTTAAGAGGAGTATACACTACAGATACTGCTGGGTCAATTGGAGGAGAAGCGGATTGGGTAGAGATTAGCGAGGGCGATACAACCATCAGAAGGTCTGCAAGCGCAAGTGCAAATAGTGCCTCTACAAGGATTACCTTGTCAAAAGAGTTTAAAAATCTATCTGCAGAAGCAGCTCAAAGAATTAAAGATGGAGTATATGCATACAATATGTATGGAGCATCTCCGAGGCAAGTTGCTGGATCAGAAGGCTTGGAAAGAGGAAAAGATGCTACAGAATATGTGGACTGCGAGCCAACTCCAACTCCGAGCCCGACCCCTAGTCCATCTCCTACCCCTAGTCCAACTCCGACTCCTACGGCAACTGCTTAAAGTCCGTGTAGATCCATTAAGTCTTTCATAGAAAGGCTACCACCTTTCTTTTCTGCTTCTTCGTGCAAACTCTTGTCGCTCTTTTTTCTCTCTATACCAAGGTATTCAAGGTCTTCTTCTGTAGCCCCCATGATTGTTGATGCACCAGCCTCAGGATTAGTAAGATCATCTTTCGCTTTTTCTCTAGCAGAATCAGATGCATTTCCAAAATCAAGGAGTGCATCAGGATCTTTTCTTATTTTTTCTGGTATATTATCATACCTTTCAAAAATGTTTTTGTAGATTCTGGTATATACAATTGTTTTTAATTGATTATCAGTTAGCTCAACAATTGGCTTTCCAAAAAAAGAAACTGGATCTTCACAAAAAGGAAAATAAATATAAAAGAAATCTTGCAAAACAAGCAATTTAATATTTGATTCAGAAAATTGATTGGTTATTTTATTATAACTCATTATATACTTTGACATAGAAGCAGCATCAAGAGCTATAATGTCCTTTTCTGTAAAGACTGGATCATTTAATTTTTTATCTTTAAAAAAAGAATTTAAAATGTAAAAATCATTTGCCCTGCTAGCTGCAAATCTTTCTGCAGTATGACCAATGATTTCCTCTTTTTCTTTTAGCTTTTCGTTGAGCTTTTCTCGCTCAGCCTTTACCGTTTCATTATGTGCATCGATTGAGCTTTTAAGATATAAAGCTTTTTTACTGTTTACTAAGTTGGCAATGTACTCAGTTTGCCTTTCTATGAAAAGATCGTCTTCCTTATTCCAGAAGCCTTGATCTATTTGAAAGTCAAGAGATTCCCTTTCGGTAGGAACACCTTTTTTAACAGCTGATTTTAAATGTTTTTGGTATACTTGATTATACTCTACTTGATCATGAGTAGAAAAGTGCTTGACGTATACTAGATCTTCATCAATATAAGATTCGGAAACACCAACGCTTATGTCTCTAAACAAGAGCCTTGCGTCTTCAACTTCCATTCAGAAATCATTTAAAGCTTGTCTTCTTCCAAATCTTTTTCTAATGACTTGAAATCTTCTTCTGTAGCATTGGTGCTAAAGTACCAAAAACTAAGAAAAGAAAGAAGTTTAGATCTTAAAGACTCATAAAACGAATCTTCAGACTCTTCCATTTCATAATAAGAATCTTCTTTTTCTTCTTGAGTATCCCCTTTGAATAAAGGCTCGTAAAAATCATCCTCCTCATCATCCTTTTTGATCCGAGTAAGATTAATCATATACCAAAGCAAAGATTTATTTTGCGCTTTGATATCTGCTGTATGGTTGAACAAGGCTTGATAAGAAGACTCTAAATCAACAATTCTCTTTCTAATATTAATCATTTCTTCATCAAGTTCAGTCCCTTTCTTTTTGTCGCTGGAACTTTTTGTCTTCTTGACATCAATCTTTAACCACTTGTTTTGCATTTCTGCAAGCTTTGCATAAAGCCTAGTAAGTTCCATTGCATCTTCTTCAGAAAGCAATCCTCCAGTGTCTGAATACTTTTTGGCAAGCATTGCTTTTGTTAAAATGCCTTTCTTGATGCACCTACTCATTTCGACACTAAATTCCATGTCTGCATCTTCAACTTGCCTTCTGGTTGGCTGAGCGATACTAATTCTATAAGGAACATCTTCTTTAACGGTGGAAGTAACCTTTACCTCTTCCATCTTTCCAGACTCCTTATTCTTTTGCTTTTTTGTAGATTCCTTCTCTACCTCTTCCTGTTTATTTACCGTGAATGAATATACTTCTTTCATAATTATTTAAATTTAAAACTAATAATAAATTTATTAGAGTCATTTTCAATATTTCTTATTGCATTATTACCATAATCTAAAACTTTTTTTCTTAGATATTTTCTTTTCTCTTCCCCAAAATAATCAGCTTGAGATATTAAGTTATGATACTCAGAGGGAATTGATTCGTATAGCTTATTAAAATTAACAGAATGATCAATGTGTAGATCTTCTATTAGGGTTAAAAAGTCAACAAACAATCTTTTGGTATTATCCTTAAGATTCAAGCTTAACATTTTTTCTGCATCCATGTAAATATAATAATAAAAAACAAACGATTTTTCAATACATGTGTAATAAATAATATGCCTTCATTAATTAATAGTAATCTAAAAGCAGCAATCGAAGAAGCGATGGATAATATGCATGATACTTTTGCGAGAACTATTATTGCATATAAAGATTCAAAAAGAGTAATTATAAGTACCAATGAAGACTATAATTATTTATATAAAAATGTAAACGGAAGTATAGAAGAGTCCATAAAGCATACTATTCAGTTTGATACATTTAAAGCCAGAATATTATATGCAGACAAACAAGGCCAGCAAATGATAGATGGAGACGCAACTGCATCAATTAAAATAGAAAGACCAGTTGGAGAGGTTAGAATCAAAGTTGATCAGACTGGATACAACTATATTAAAGACGCAAAAAGAATAGAAATAGATGGAACTCTATTTTATAAAAACTCAGATGTCAGAAAGCATGGTTTATTATCACCAAGATACTATACTTATTATTTAAGCCCTACTGATTCTTTAGAAGATGGCGAGTAAAGTAAAAGTAACAGTTAATCAAGCTGGATTATCTAAAGAGATAAAATCAAAAGTCCATTTAGATAAAGGACTAAATAAAGAGGTTGAAAGACAAGGAAGAAAAAACTTTGAAAAGATAAAAAGAGATTTTATATCTGAATTCTTAACTCATCCAGTCACAAAAGCAGTAGAAGGATCTGGAAGTTCATTTGGCTTGTTAAGTTATGGAGACTTAAGATCGTTCATAGGTTTTTCTCCTGGCGAAAATCCAATAGCTCCAATTGAAAACATACTTCAAAATGGAATGTTTGTAAAATATGTAAACTTTAACAGAAGAGGCGTTGCTAAATTTTTTATTAATGTTCCTTCTGAAGAAGAGATAGTTGAGGCCAGCCCTATGCCTTGGGCAGGAGGCATAAGCTGGGCAAAAGGTATAGAAAATGGAATACCTAATTTCGGAAAGTACTTAAATAGACAAGGACTGTCCTCATCAAGATCTGGGGAGGGAGTGCAAGTAAAGAACGATATTAGAAAATCTAAATTCAACAAAACCCCATATATATTTAAAATGCTTAAAAAATATTCAATAATATTTAGTAAAGCTGGATTCTTATTTAATTAATGAAGCCTCTATTTCAACATAAAGCTACTACGAGCTTTGCTATGTGGTTTGACAATTATTTGTCTTGCCATGCAGATGCATTTAAAAATAAAACAGGAATACTTTATTATCAAGATGATGATAGACTGGATCCAAGATTTGTTGCATATGCGTCTCCATATAAACAATGGCTATTTGATTCAGCAAACTCTACATCTGATGTGCCAACTGGAGTATATCTAAATGGAGAATTGATAGAAAGAGGGCAAAGCGGAATGTCAATAGATTTTGACAATGGAAGAGTTTTAATTGGGGCAGAATATGAAAACGAAATAAATGAGGTTAGTGGATCATTTTCAGTTAAAGATATAAATATTTATCTAGCAGACCAATCCGAAGAAAGTTTAATTATAGAAAATAAATATGACTTGAATAGTAGGTTCAGGCAGTCAACTTCAGGAATTAATCCTTACGATCAGGTTATTCCAGCTGCATTTATATCAATGGAACAAAGCAACAATGATCCTATCGCATTTGGAGGAGAAGACAAGACAACCTTAAATTATAGATCAGTTATATTTGCAGAAAACCTTTATTTTTTAGATGGTGCAATATCATTGTTTACTGATGCAAAAAATATATCTTTCCCAGATATTGGATTTACTGG
>Ga0163110_10000120_pt1 | contig 33600 bp, 36 predicted proteins | sample CRUFie1St17metaG_FD_108703 | JGI IMG/M metagenome (GOLD analysis project Ga0163110, IMG submission 108703) | Marine microbial communities from the Costa Rica Dome - CRUD Field 142mm St17 metaG | ecosystem: Environmental > Aquatic > Marine > Oceanic > Photic zone | place: Costa Rica: the Eastern...
AAGAAGATTCCTTCAACCGCAGCAAATGCAACTAGTCTTTCAGCGAAGGATGCTCGCTTTTGATCTAGCCAACGTAGCGCCCACTTGCCCTTCTTTTCTACTGATGGAACTGTCTCTAGAGCCTTGAATAAGTGGTCTTTCTCCACAGGATCCTTGATGTAAGTGTCAATAAGTAAAGAGTAGGTTTCGGCATGAATGTTCTCCATCATAATCTGGAAACCGTAGAATGTTCGAGCTTCTGCCCATTGTACTTCATTAGCGAAATTCACAACTAAATTCTCGTTGACAATACCGTCTGATGCGGCAAAGAACGCTAAAACATGTTTCAAAAAGTGCTGTTCATCAGCAGAAAGTGTAGCCCAATCTTTTGCATCTTCTGCGAGGTCTATTTCCTCTGCAGTCCAGAAAGATGCGGCATGCATCTTATACATCTCCCAGACCTCTGCATGTTCTATAGGAAACAGAACAAATCGGTCTAGTGATTCTCTAAGCATAGGTTCTACGAACTCTGAAGAAAGGTCTAGGTCAAAGCCGTCTTGATTTTGTGATTCTGGCGTCATCTTGTCTATCTCCTGTTATCCGCTCGCGGTGGAATACGTTGGCCGTGCAAACGAGCATATAGTGTTATGTAATCAAGAGATGTTGAAGACCGTGATTTCTACTGGAGAATTTAGAAGACAGAATCATTGCACACAATTATATTATTATGATATATATCATTCTGAAAAAACAACATTCACCATCGAAAAAGGTGCACTCGCCACCCAAAGACATTGATAGCACCCTCTCTGTGGATTACATCATGCGACAGAATGTGGAAGTACTTTTTGCAAAACTAGACCAAAATGCATCTGCTCCAACACAGGGTAGCAAGTCAGCCGCCGGATGGGATTTGAGAGCTCTCGAAGACACCACAGTAAGAAAAGGCTCCTCGACAAAAATTAGGACAGGAATTGCAGTTGCGATTCCAGAAGGCTGGGAGGGACAGATCCGTTCTAGATCATCGCTGGGAGCAAAAGGCATGATTATGCCCAATGGAGTAGGCACCATTGATTCCGATTACAGGGGAGAATTAATGGTTCTAGCCACATGGATAGGAGATGGAGAATCTATACAATTAACGAAAGGAGAAAGAGTTGCACAAATGTTGATTGCTCCCGTGCCCATTACATCGTACAGAGAAGTGAGCGTTGAAGATTTATCCACCACTGAAAGAGGAAAAGGTGGATTTGGAAGTAGTGGAAGATTTTGAGGGATTTGAATGCGTAAATTCGTCATCAACTATCTTGGGAAGATTAGCCACCAAGATGCTGACGAATTGATGCGAATCATGCAATCAAAAAGGATTGAAGACGAAATTATTGATACTTTGTTAATCTGCGAACACGATGAAGTGGTCACAATAGGGCCACGAGCAAGAAATGATGGAATCTTGCCCCCTGAAGGTTATGAGACAAGCTCTGTAGATAGAGGAGGAGGCTTAACTTGGCATGGCCCTGGCCAAATTGTAATCTATCCAATCTTCAAGTGGGATTTAGCAGGAGAATCAAATGTTAAAGCAGTAATTTCTATTTTAGAACAGTGGGTAATCAACTCACTCAAAGAACACGGAATAGAAGCAACAAGAGACGAAAGAATGCAAGGAGTCTGGGTTGGAAAAAACAAAATTTGCTCAATAGGATTGTCTTTCCTAAGATGGACAAGCCGTCATGGATTGACAATAAATTATGATACTCCACCGGGAAGAGTAGAGATGGTTAGCGGATGCGGGCTTGGTCAAGATACAACAACAAGCCTTTCAGCAATAGGATTCAAACTCTCAAAAGATGAGATTCTACACTCGCTATTGAATAACTGTGCAGTATTGCAAAGAGGAATGCATGAAGAATGAATCATTCATTAGTTAGTTTGTTTTCAGAGTATCATGGATGGACACCACCCTGTACCAGGAGGGCCTGCAAAAGGAAACGATATTCCTCCTGTCTCTTATCTAAAATGGTATATCCCTAGGCTAAAGGAAATGAGACAACACAATCTCTCCTTTTCGGGTCTGCAATTTCCATGGGAATTGGGAAGTTTCGAAGATATTTGGAAGGATCACAGAGGCCCAGGTGTAGAAGACAGAGAAATGGTTAGCAAGATGTATAACGTCCCCGTAGAACAAATACATCTAACACATGGAGCAACCCAAGCACTTGGTATTGCCATAGCTTCTGCATCAAGGGGAGGAAAGGTTGCCGTTGAGATGCCGTCTTATGGCCCGCAAAGCCAGACTGCAAGAATCCTAGGACTTGAGACGATTACAGTCAGAAGATTACCAACTGACAAGGAATGGATAATCGATAGAGAGGCTTGGGATGAGGTGCTACCTCAAGTGGACTTACTTACCATATGCCCACAACTAAACCCTGTGGGATGGACCTATACCAACGAGGACAGGAAGTGGTTAATCGAGGCATGTAAAAGACATGATGTCAGAATAATCAGTGATGAAGTATATTCGGGAGCGGATAGAAATTGGAAGCCGTTCTTTGAGGAAGGAGATAACTGCGTTAGCATCTCTTCCTTGACTAAAGTGCATGGCTTGGGTCAAATCAGGTATGGGTGGATGATTGCATCACAGGAAATAATTGCTAATGCTGAAAACACGTTCCACAATATGGCGGGAATAATGTCCAGCCCTGTGATCAGAGTTGCAGATAGAATCAAAGATCGCTTGCATGAGCCCGTGGACCTAATCGAATATTACAGAAAGTTGAACCTTCCAATCCTAGAACAGTGTTTGTCAAGACTAGGAATAGAATGGAATCCGCCTCCATATGGAGTGTTTGGAGCTTTCAGAATCCCCGGCGTCGATACAATGGAGATGATTGATACGATTGGGAAAGAGTTTGGATTGTTAGCAGTACCTGGTTGTATGTTCGATTCTGGACTTGATGACTGGCTCAGAGTGGGCTGGTCTATAGACCCTGAATCTTTTGCTAAAGCGGTTGAAGTATTAGAAAAAGTAATTTCTACAGCGATGGACATAACTTGATAGATGATTAGTTGAAGGTTTAACTGATGGGCGAGATTGTTCTTGTTATCTCTGGTGCCTCGGGCTCAATTTATGGAGTTAGGCTCGCAGAAATACTCGGCAATGAGGTCAGATTAGTTGTTACCGAATCTGGCAGAATAACAATGGCCCATGAATGCAATGGGCTAACACCTGAAGCACTAGCTGAAAAAACAGGCGCCATTCTTGAGGAAAACAAGGACATTGCGGCAAAGTCAGCGTCCGGTTCTGCAGAGATAGATGCAGTTGTGATTTGCCCTTGTAGTGGAACCACACTAGGAAAACTTGCTGCTGGAATAGGCGACAACTTAGCAACTAGATCGGCGATTGTGGCTATGAAAGAGCGCAGAAAATTGATCATGGTTCCAAGGGAGGCCCCATATGCAACTGTGCACTTAGAGAATATGGCTAAGCTTTCAACATGGGGAGCGATAATTATTCCCGCATCTCCAGGTTTCTACAACCACCCACAAACAATGGATGACTTAATTGACTTCATAGTTGCACGAATCCTTGACCACCTCGGCAGAGACAACGACCTGACCAAGCGGTGGACAGGAGAGGAAATCAATGACTGAAGATGATGTGATTTCTGCAGAAATAGCCGAGGAATGGAGTGAAGCAAGCAATAGGCGCTCTGCATTAGAATTTCTCCAAAGTTCAACTGCTATCGCAGGAATGCTAGCGATTCTCTTTGTCTCATCGACATTTCTGTATTTCTATTTGGATGAGGAACCGGTAGACTATGGAGTATCTTTGCAGTATGACACTGACAGAACTCGAGGATATATCGATGATTTATTGGCACTAGGTCACCCTGATTGGAAAGGTAGGATGAGTGGTACTGCAGAGGAACAAGCTACTGCTGAATACATCAATGACCTCTTTGAAGAATTAGGATATCAATCAACTCTTCACACCTATGAGGTCCCAATGCACAGTGTAAACAGCGAACCAAGTCTCAGAGTTTGTATCCCTGGAGCGTTAGGTGGACTTGGAATTGCGCCTTGTTCGCCAGCAGATGGAGGTCAACAAGTAACCGCCTTCAACCACAGGATGGACTATGTAATTCAAGGATTCTCGGGACAGTCATCATTTACTTTCGACCAAAACATGGAGGTTGTTCATCTGGGCAATGGATCTGATGATTCACTTTGGGCTGCCGCCCAAGGCAAGATTGGATACCTTGTGGGAGGAGGTTCTGTTTCGAGTAATACAGACATTATGGTTCGTGCTATAGAAAACGACCTTGCGTCTATAATTAGAGTAAATAAGAACTACAATTGTGGGGCCATTGAGGGTAACGATTGCGTCCCAATTTTCAAAGGAACTAGCCATAGTGCAATCCTTCAAGCAAATGGAGGAAGTATGCCAACTGAAATGGCATTCATTGCAATGAGCAAGGATGCTGGAGAAATATTAGAATCCGTAGTGATCAATGGCTCGGGAAGAATTGAGATGATTATGGATGTAACAAATGATGAGGAGTTAACCATAAGAGTGCCATGTGGGACATACTATGGAAAAAGCAGTGAATTGCTAATTGTAGGTGGACACCACGATACGGTCTACCATGCACCTGGGGCAGTAGATGATACATCTGGGACTGCAACAGTCTTAGAAATAGCAACAATGTTCTCTGAATACATTGCTGAAAATGGCGAACCTGACAGAACTCTAAGATTCTGTACATGGGGAGGAGAGGAAGAAGGACTCTGGGGCTCAATTGCGTATGTTGATGAAATGAACCAAGAATTAGCAGAGAACTTGAGATTGTATGTCAACCTCGATATGAATCACGTGGACATCGATTATGAAAATCGAGGAAACTCAGTGACTCTTTTCACAAACCATCCTGATGATTACAAGCACATTGAAGCATTATCTGAGGAATACAAGAAAGACAATCCAGAGATGGCAGAGAAATACAAAATCAACCTTGGATTGTATGATGGAGCAAAGGGAGAATCCAATGGCATGCCATGCAATTCAGACCATTGCCCGTTTGTTTACAACCTAGATGGTGGAAATACGATAGGTAGGGCAGCGGTATGCTACGGTAGTGGTTCTCTTGAATACCACACCTATCTTGACGACATATCAAGATTAAACGTGGAGAGTCTTGGAATCTCCGCAACGATATATGGAAACTACATGAAGTTCCTAGCATACAACCCGGATGAGTGAGGTGTAAATATGGTGAAGCCAAGCGCACATGCAAGCCACATATTAGTCAAAAGCAAGGGTGAAGCAACCCAACTTGCTACAAATATCAAGAAACTCAAAGATTTCCAAAAAACCGCACGGAAAAAATCCACATGTCCATCAAGTCAGAAAGGTGGAGATCTTGGCTGGTTTAGAAAGGGGCAAATGGTTAGGGAATTCGAAGAAGCTGTGTGGAGTACTCCACTCAAGACTGTATCTCCGCCAGTGAAGACTCAATTTGGCTATCATCTAATTTGGGTTCACGAAAGAGAAGAGTGATCCTATGCCCACTAGAGTTGGACTTGAATCATACGAAATTGTCGCCAAACATGGCGTCTTCGATTATGAAAAGACAGATGAGCAGCTATTTGTAGTCTCAATATGGGCTACATTGGAAAATGATGTCATTGCAGATGACATTGAACAAACAGTCAATTATGCGGATTTACAAGCAGCCGTAGATACTGAAATTGTTAATTCAGAACCAGTAAATTTGATGGAAACACTGTGCAGTAAACTTGTTGCAAATCTTTCTAGAAATTCTTTGATTAGTGCAATCTCAATCAGGATTGAAAAACCAGACGCCCCATTTCCACATCCTGGTGGATTAGCAATAGTTGAGCATGAATGGACGAGGGATTGAAGGCCTCAATGTGTCTGCCACCTCCATGAGCCAACCATCTAGGGTGTTCGTACCATCGGTCACGGAGGAGGATGGAGGCACTATCGGACTAGGTGTTTTTTCCTCGGAAGAAATTGCCTGGAAGGTGTTGAGGAAATTCTTGAGCAAATCTCACTTAATGTCTTTGACACGTTCAGACTTAGTCATTTGGGAGATAGACCAAGTTGGAGAAAATGGCATGACAGTTCTTTCTAGCATGCATTGTAGAGATTGTCCAGTTTGCAAACGGAGGACTTTTTGGATAGACTTGGAGACATATTCTGCTATGTGCACAGGTAATTTGTGTGAAGCATGGATCGAAGAGTCAACTCTTGAACCAGGTAAAATCGATCTAGGTTGGCCTCCAACTAGATTTTTGAAACAAGTAGAAAACATTGAAGATGCATTTAGCGAGTTACGGATTATTGGTGCCGAAATTGAAGCGGCAGGTAGGACTCCAGAAGATGCATTCACATCGATTCCAGAGGAATGATGCCAACTCCTTGCATCCCTAACCTTAGCAATTCTCTTGCTTTTTCGCTAACCGCGTAATTGAACTCATCAACATCCCCTTCAATTATCACATGACAATCTCGGTAAAACGAGTTATACGCGGTAGCTAGTTCTAGCATGTATAAAGCGAATATATGAGGCTTGTTTTCGTTTACTGCAATGCTCAACTTATCGGGGTAGTTGGCCATGCATCTAAGCATTTCATGCATTGCGGGAACAATCTCTTCAGGTTTTACTGACTTAGAATTACGGCCAACTTTTCTTGCGATTGAACATGCCCTAGTGTGAGAATACATTACGAAAGGTGCACTTTCACCTTCAAACGAAAGAGCATCTTCCCAACGGAAAGTGAATCCTTTGTCGGGACTTACCTTAACTATGTTAAATCGAACTGCTGAGACGCCAACGGCTTCTGAAATTGTGTTGATTTCATCATCTGATAGATCACTTCTGAGTTGTTTGACCACCTCGGCAGCATGTTCTTTTGCTTCTTCAAGCAAATCATCCATGAATACTACATTTCCTCTACGAGTACTCATCTTTCCTTCTGGAAGTTTGATGAATGCGTAGAACATGACTTCAGGAACTTTTTCACCTAATTCGCTTAACGTCATTCCTACTTGCTTAGCCTGTAATTTGTGGTCCTCTCCCAAGATATTGATTAGGTTGTCACACTGCTGCCATTTCCACATATGATATGCTACATCTCTAGTAGCATAGAGTGAAGAACCATCTCCTCTTCTATAGAAGAATTCAGTCTTACCCTTTAGCCCTCTTTGACCCAAGTCGAGATAATGAGCGCCATTATCTGCAACCCCATGAATCTCAAGATTGGCCAAACGCTCCATTAAAGAAGAAACTGAACCATCAACTACGAATTTTGATTCTTTGGTAAAAGTATCAAAATCGATTCCAAGACGTGACAGAGTCTCTAACATTCCATCTAGAACTGGCTTGTAAGCCGCCTCGAATTGTGAAAGTACCAAGTTGTCGCCATGCTCAGAGGCGTGGACAAGATTTCCAATCGCTTGTTCTATTTCTTCAGCACCATCATTAGAGCGTAAGTTCTGTGCTGCTTGATACCAACGAACTGTCTCGTGATCCTTCTTTCCAGACCACTTTGGATTGAGATTATCTTGGTCGTTTAAAATTTGGTCTACTTTCTCTTTGCTAAGATTCTGTAGAGCCCATGCCAAAACACCGACTTGCTTACCCATGTCGTCAACATAATATTCTGCTCGGACATTGTTCCCAAAGAGCCTATTCAAACGAACAAGTGTGTCTCCTAGAATTGCATTTCTGGCTCTTCCCACATGGAATGGCCCATTTGGATTGGCACTTGTGTGCTCGATCAAAACATCTTTTGAACCTTGAGAGATTTCAATCTCCATCACATTATCTGCTAACCAATTTGAGCGTGCTTTGAAATTTACATAACCGCCTGTTGCTGAAACATCAAAGTCGCCTGAAATCAGATTCGCTAATTCTGAAGCAATCTCGTTAGGATTGCGACCAAGTTGCTTTGCAAATGGAAAGCAAGGAAGGGACAAATCACCTTGGTCTTTCTCTCTACTTACACCGAGAGCTTTTCTCCAAAAATCACCACTAACTCCAATGTCAGCAAGTGCTGACTCGAGTGATGGTTCAACAATTGTTCGAAGAATTTCCATAAAAACCCCTCACATTATTGGGTAGCGTAGAACAGCAGCAAGACCTCCAAATCCGGAATCTAGTTGTGCGCCTTCTTCAGTATCTGTGGAGATGAATTTGACTTCAGAACGTCCTTTGGCTGCTAAATCAGAAAACTCATCAATCAATGAAACCGAGCTAACCTCAGTTAGATCATCTCCATCCGCTTTGCAACTACGGCATGCAGGTAGCGCATCCATCCTGCCAATACTAGTTGACCATTCATTGCCACATGAGTTACATTTGATTTCGACAACGTTCTTCCTCATGCCCTCACTGATGAGCAGTTTCGCAACCGCACCCTGTTCCAGTGCCTGTCTAATCATTGCTTCACCATAGGTTGCTTTTGGACTTGACTTGACTAATTCCTCAAGGAATTCAGTCACTACTTTTCTTTCCGCATCCAACTCTATTTCGCCCATAAGGCCGCCTGCATTGTCAACTAACTCTCTGACACCACTCTCGTTAGAATATCCAACATCGAAAGTAGTCTTCGCTATTTTCTTGGTGACTTCGTGATGAAAGTAATCGTTTTTGAAAACGAAATCCTTAGTTGCTCCTGGGCCTCCAATGATTATCGCTTGGATATTTTCCAATTCTGGCAGCCAGTAAGAACAAGCATGTTCCGTAGCGCGTTTGAAGAAATTATGAGCTGCTTCCTCAATCAATCGCTCGAAACGTTGAGCGGATTGACCACCTTGTCGATGTTTACCCATAATGTTGGAGACTAGGTGTTCTTGGACGTGAATTCTTTTCCCACTTGCAATCCCATATGCTGCTTCAGAACGATCGATCACAAACAATCCATACGATTTCTTATCGATTAGCATATCTTCCAACTGTGTCAACTCAAATCTTGAGTCACAGCGATACCTAAACGAAAGTAATGGCTTAGGTGGGTCATCAATTACGACAGTAACATGTCGAGTTTTATTGTTTCCAACAATAATGGCACCTGTAAACAAAGCAATTCCTCTATCACCAGCATCTCTGTATTTTGATAGGGATGAAATTGCAGATTCGATTGCTCCTTGGACATTCTTTTTTGTGGACTTAGACTTGATATTAGCAGCCTGCCCGTGCTCATTCTGAAGCATTTGGCGAGCATCGGAAACCTGCCTATCTGGCGGTATAATAACCGTTACGAGTTCTGTTCCGAATCCTTTCATTTCACGGAGGTCTTCCAGTGCCAATTTGAGTTTTAGTCTGCGGGTAGCCTGTTCCGGATCATCACTCATACAGGTCTCCCCCAGCCCTAAGGGCTGAGGTGGGGACTTTGAAGCCTTCTGAGAAGTAAGCATCATCAATGGTCGACTTCCAGACAGGGACAATGCCGACCCAAATAGTCGCACTCGGGGGTTCACTTCTGAGACCAGAAGAGGCTAGTGAGAGGTCGAGGTGGTTTGGACAATTACGTCAGATGGCTGTCCACTTTGAAGGAAATGGACGCAAATTGGGAATTGTTGTTGGAGGAGGATTACCAGCTAGAGAGGCAATTGATCTAGCAAAAGAATCTTTTTCAGACTCCTATAGACTGGACAACGTCGGAATTGCTGCCACCCGACTTAATGCAACAATTCTACAACAAGCATTACAAGAAATTGGATGTAATGTATCTCCAATTATTCCAACTACAACTAATGAAGCAGCAGAATTACTTGAAACTCACAACATCGTTGTGATGGGAGGAACTACTCCCGGCCACACAACGGATGCCGTTTCTGTAGCACTTGCAAGGGATTGTGGGTCATCTCATTGTGTGATTGCAACCAATGTTAGTCATGTCCATGACAAAGACCCTAGAAAATATCCAGATGCAAAACTGATTGAAGAAATGACTCTGTCCGAATTAGCAGAAATTACTGGAACCGAGCCATTGGGCCCAGGAGGTTCTGCTGCAGTTGACCCAGTTGCGGTTAAATGGGCAATGGATGCCAGCATCAAATTAGCAGTATTAGATGGGAGAGATTTGAGTAGAATCGAAGATGCACTTGAGGGTAGGCCGTTCGTTGGAACTTTAGTTAAGGTGGAATGATATAATGGTAGATGCAAAAGCGATCAAAGACAAAGTGAGCAAAAAAATGAACAACACTCGCTCTAAAATTAGTTCTCACATAGGCTCGCACAAGCACTGCAGAATCTGTGGAGTAAATATTGATGCTAAGTCAGAACCAAGAATTTGTAAAAACGCAGACTGTGAGTCAGCCCTTGAGAAACGGGATAAAAATGATAGAATTATGCGAATTATGTTTTTCATATTCGTGGGAATATTCTTCGTTCCAATATTACTGAGTTCTGTCGGAATCTTTGGTTAGGACTTTCTATGCCAACCATCTGGCAAAAGAAGAGGGTCGCTAGCCATATTTTCTTTGCAGCGTCTGACAATTTCCAATCTTAGTGCAGTAACTCCAACACCATCCAAAGAAGAGATTGTTACACATCCTTCTTCATCCAATAGCACAGGAAGAGGAGGTTCACCTTCACCGTCCCATTCAGATTCTGACTGTGCAACTTCGTCCCAGTTTTCTGGTCTTGGCTCCATAAGATCTGCCTTAGAAACCACAACAATCATGTCGATATCAGGCAGTAGTGCTTTAACTTCATCCAAAAGGTTGTGCTGGTCTTCTAAGGAAGTTCCACACTGTTCTGAAATATCCATCAAAAATATGCACAAACTACCAACATGCTCGATTGCTGCAATGGCCTGCATCTCTATTGCATTTCTATCATCCATCGGTCTATCAAGAAGCCCAGGAGTGTCAACCATTTGATGCGGAACTCTTCGGTGCTTGAAATGCCCAACGTGAAGTTGTTTGGTAGTGAATGGATAATGATTGACTTCCATATTTCCACTGGATAGTGATGAAATGAATGCGCTTTTTCCAACATTGGGAGCACCACACACAACTATTGTGGGGCATACTTGGTCAATCACAGGCAATTGTCTTAGAATCATTCTGCTTTCATGCAACCAATCCAATGATGGACCAACTCTCCTCATGATGCTAGATAGACGACCATAGGCTTCTTTTCGAGCATCATGCATTACTTCAAATCGGGCAGAGCGGATTATCTTGTCTGAATTTTGTTTAGCAATTTTTCTCATTTGCTTTGCTCCCCAACCAAGCATCGAGAGATGATGCCTGTAATCATCACAGCCTACACACGCATCAACCATAGCCTTGTCAAAAATTGGCATTTGGTCAAGACTTGGCCATGACTTCTCAGTATCTTCAAGATACTGTGACATTACATCGGCTGCTGTCTGCACCATCCTGGTTAACTGTTTTCTAACTCTGAAGACCTTTACAGGGTCTTCAACTCTATCAGCAGATTTCTTAGCTCTGCTGAAACCCTTGTCAAGCACCTCTTCTTCAGTGAGTACGGTGACCAAGTCTCTCCATACCACTTTCATCTGGATGCCTCCAATTTGCCGGGGTAGTCTTTCGCTTTTCAATTGTAAGGTGATTTTTGTATGCGTTAGGGCTTAGAAGGAGGAGCCCTAACAGAGGAACATGGCAGACCTACCGAAGTGGGCAAAGAAGATGTGGAAAGACCTAGGTTCACCAGATATTAGTGACTTACAAAGTGTTCATACAGGCGACTTGATGGAGCGCAGGCATGGTTTGAGGAAGGACGATTTAGTCAAAGTTCAATTAGATGCTAGAGCCCTAAGAGATGGAGAACCTGCTTGGATACAGGGACGACTATTGTCCTCTGGAAAATCTTCACTAGAAATATTAACCGCTGAAGGAGAACACTCCTACATCGCCCGAGAAGTGATTGTTAAGATCGTATTAGTTGCGCACACTAGGCCTGCATATATCGATGACAAAGAATTGCTAGAATTCGAAAGGGCAGACCAGAAGAGAAGAACAAACCTTCATGAGAAAGTTGAGAAGAAGACTAAAGGCAACGACGACTCGCACCTTTGGGGATGAAAATATGTCACTAGATAAGAAAAAATGTATTCCATGCAGTGGTGAGATTCCAGCACTCAATTTGCAACAAATAATGCCACTAATGGCGCAGTTAAGTACCCAATGGAATCTAGTGGAAGAACACCATATTGAGAAAGAATTCAAGTTTGACGATTTCGCAACTGCCCTTGAATTTCTAAACGCTGCAGGAGAAATATGTGAACAAGAGAACCATCACGCAGATTTTGAATTATCTTGGGGACGAGTAAAGGTATCAATTTGGACTCACAAGATTAACGGCCTGGCAGAAGCAGATTTTATTCTCGCCGCTAAAATTGATAAGATTTAGAGGATTATAGATGAATTCACCACAGGAAAATATCATATCTCGAAGAACAATATACAAGTTTGATGAGAAGGTTGTCTCTGAAGACATCGTTAGGCAAGCACTTGAGGCAGCTTCAAGCGCACCATGTCACAAACACACTCATCCTTGGAGATTTTATTTGATTGGCGAAAAATCTAGACAGTCACTAGTACCTACAATCAGCAAGTTGGCGAGAATTAAATCTGAGAAAAAAGGATCTAATGATGTCGAAAGTGATATTGAAAGAGCTATCAAAAAAATCCAAAATGCCCCCTTACTTTTTGCCATAACCTCCAAATTAAGCAAAGATGATCTTTTCAGACAGAGAGAAGATTATGCTGCAACTGTTTGCGCTCTACACAACATGGTCCTTTCATTTTGGTCTAACGGAGTTGGTTCTTTATGGTCAACCGGTTCATTAACAAGAGATCCAGAAACATACCAAAAGCTTGGGATTTCAATAAATCAGGAAGAGATTATTGGTTTCATAAGGGCAGGGTATCCAATAGCAATACCGAATGTCGTAAAACCAAGTTACGTTGATCTAACAACATATCTTGATTAAAGTTTTACAGGCCTTGTAGCACCACAAGCCTGACACTTTAGCAAAGTAGTTCTTCCCTCTTTGATGAAATGAGTATCTGGTGCATTACATTGCACACACTTAATGTATGCATTTACGTAATTCACAATTGCTTTCTTCAATCTCTTTGGAGGTATTCTACCTTTGAAACGAGCACGAGGGCCGTCTCTTGAACCCGCTGTTCCTAACTCATTAAGCATGAATTGATAGACGTGATTGTCGTCCCTTTCCATATGATTTACAACTTCTGTGAAATTGCGGAAAATTGTGTTTGAACCCTCGATCATAATCTGAGGATCTGGAAGAGTCCAACGTGCACGATTAGAGATTTCTTCAGGAATATTTGACCTAGCTCTATCAAGCAAAGACTCGTACTCAAACTCTGACATCAGTCCCCTCGCCGAGCCCGCACCATTTGAGGGTTTCCGCATTTTTGCCTAAATGTTAACGATGGTTTGATGTCTAAGTTACTTCCAGATATAGAACATGGAGCAAGGATTGAGCATCGAACAATTGCGAAACATGGTCTCTAATTTACGAAAAGATGGGCTAAATTCACAGCAGATTGCTGACGAACTATCTCTTTCCCAAGATACGATTTCATGGTTGATTGCAGACAGTAGCGTAAACGAGAAGCCACAAGATGTCAGAATCGGGTGGAGAACAATAGGAGTTAGACCTCAAAGAATTGCAGCAATTGGAGCTATAATGGCTGATGTCGCTGCTGAAGAATGTGGGGATTTAATCGATACTGTTGTTGGAATCTCGATTAATGGAGTATTATTTGCAAATGAAGTTGCAAGTCAACTTGGTTGTGATGTTGCAATTCATAGAAACGTAGACGGGGATGCCGGAATGGGATCTCTATCCAACAAATATGGGCAAGTCGCAGGCAAGAGAGTTGCAATAGTTGATGACGTTCTATCAACAGGCGTTACAATGTCTAGAACAATAGATGCCATGCGAGAAGCTGGTGCTGAGGTATCATTGTGTTTGGTTTTAGTAAACAAAACCGTCAGAAATGAAATTGATGAAGTTCCTCTGAGAGGGATTATCCGAGCAGCAGTTGTTTGAGGTGATCTCTTGCACTGGGCAGATTTCGCAGCACAGACACTGTCCCATCGCGGAAATAAACACATAATCGCATCAGGAATTACTCCAAGTGGAGAATTCCACATAGGCCACCTTAGAGAAATTCTGACTGGTGACATGGTAACCAGGGCTTGTAAAAACGCGGGATTAGATGCTGAATTTGTGTTCATTGTGGATTCAGCAGACCCACTGCGTAAAGTCTATCCTTTCTTATCAGATGAATATGAGAAGTATATCGGGTGTGCACTTGCAACTATACCTGCACCTGATGAGTATGGTAAACCTGGAACTGACGGTAGAAGTTACTCTGAACATTTCCTAGAACCCTTCTTAGCAGCACTAGAACAAATCGACGTTAGACCTCGTATAATTGACAATTACACATCATATGCTAATGGTGAATTTGCAGAAAAATCTAGAATCGCTTGTGAAAAAGCAGATGAAATTCGTGAGATAATTGAGAGAGTAAGTGGTCGCGAACTTGCAGAAGACTGGTTCCCATACAACCCATATGGTCACAATGGAAGCCTCGATGGAGTGACTGTAACTGGATTTGATTGGCCATATGTCCACTGGGAACAAGACGGCACACCTGGCAAATCGGACCTTAACAAAGCAGATGGTAAACTCCCCTGGAGGATTGACTGGCCTGCAAAATGGGGATGGGTAGGTGTCACTTGTGAGCCGTTTGGAAAAGACCACGGGGCTGCTGGAGGCTCCTATGCTACTGGCAAAGAGATCTCTGCCCTATTCGGCGACAATCCTCCTCATCCACTAGTTTACGAATGGATTTCATTAAAAGGTCAAGGAGCTATGTCGTCATCAACTGGAAACACAATCGGGCCCTTAGAAGCCCTTGAATTAGTTCCTCCAGAAATTCTACGATATCTAATCGCATCTACAAAGCCCAAGAAAGCAATTACTTTCGATGCTGGAATGTCTTTGGTAGAACTTGCTGATGAATACGAAAGATTACTGGCAAGAGATATTGGTTCTGAAATGCAAGACCAATCACTATCAAGAAGGCAGAAGGTTGCCCTAGAGGACGCAGAAGGCGCACTGCGAATGAGTAGAATCGGTGAAGTTGAAAATACAAATGTCTCGTTTAGACACTTAGCGATGCTTGCTCAAGTTAAATCCGACGAGGAGATATTCTATTCTGTAGGACAGAATGTTTCTGACCGATTAATGCGTATGAAAAACTGGATCAAGGGTCCACACTTCCCTGAAGAATTACGAATCAAAGTATTGGACGAGCCAATGAATGGCCTCGATTCTAACATAATTAATCATCTAAGGCTATCATTGACCGATTCTGAATGGGATTCTGAGAGCATAAGTAATTGCATTTCATCTTGCTTTAAAGAAAATGAGATCAGCCCGAGAGACGGCTATAGAAACCTATACTTAGCAATACTGGGAGTTGAAAAAGGTCCTAGATTAGCACCTATTTTATCCGAACTCAATAAGCATAAAGTGATCGATTTACTCGATTCAAACTAGAATAAAGAAAATCACCCGGATAATTAGTATCCACACCGTTCGATTGAAAGGTGACGACAGATGTTGGCAACACATGGCGGGGGTATATTGTCCGACTTGTGAGGCCGGTGTCGAACCCGCTTCGAAGTTCTGTTTATCCTGTGGACACGACCTTACTATTCGTGGACCAATTACCGCTACAGGTCATGATTTAAACCAACTAAAAGATGTCATTAGAACTCGTGATGACCTCTCGATGGCTGAAAAGTTTGACATGATTGCCAAAGTGGAAGAAGGTGCAAATCCAATTTTATTAGGAATTGCAGCGCCTGCAGATGATGACGATACAGATATCGAAGAATTAGCTGCTACAGAAAGTTCAGAAAGTGACAGTGTTTTCAAAAATTACCAATTCGGTGAATCCGCTGCTGCATCTGCAGCGGTCAGAGCAACCGTACGCGGTACAGATGGCTGGGTTTTAGTTCAAAAAGGAGACATCAACCTTGCAGATGGATTATTCAGAGATGCAATGAATTTGGGTATGGATGCAAGCACTCACATTCACGATGTTTCAAGTGGTGAGCATGAAGGAATTGATCCAGAGGCGATGAGATCAATCCCAGTCTTGAAGCCACCTAAGAGGTCATTCTGTCCGAAGTGTGGCTCTGACATACACGCAAATACAATGTTACAATGGAGAAAATGGAGAGATTCTTCTGGAGACGTAGTTTCAATGCAACTCGAAGCGAGTATGGAAACAGCATTAATTCAAGTGGCATCGCATTATCTTACGGTTATCGATAATATCAAGAAGGATTTGAATAGTGTTGATGAAGATGCTATCCGAAAGAAGTTGGAGAAGGAAATTAGAAAGGAATTAGAAGCCGAATTTGAAGGTAGAAGCGTTGCTTCAAAGGATAAATCTGAGCCAAAGGCCAAAAAGAAAGCACCTACTAAATCCTCAACTGCAAAGAAGAAGTCCAATACTGCCATACCAAAGAAAAAGGCTGGAGGACTATTTGGTTCAAAGAAAGTAAAGAAGACTTTCGAAGGAGACCCTGCCGATAAAGCAGACTGGTTCCTCGCTGATGCATTAGATACGGTATATGACCCGCACGGTACTGGCAAGGTTTTGAAACCAAAAACAATCCTAGCAAGGTCAAGTGATGGAAATGTTCGTGTCCAGGATGTGGTTAGGGTTTACGATTCTGATGGCAAAGATGGAATCAGTGAACTAGCTTGGACTAGCCCATTAACTCAGTATATTATTGAAGCATATGATGAGTGCTGATCAGTAGTTAACTGTAAGTCTCATAGGCACCAAATCAACTTCACGGTTTGCTTTGATTGCTGCTACTTCCATAATCGCACCAGACATTGTGGTAACGAATGGGATATTCATTTCCACAGCAAGTCTTCGCATCATGTTACCATCTCTAACAGCACCACCTGAAATCGTTGGAACGTTAACGATGAATGAGACCTGACCTTTTCGCATTAAGTCTAATGCGTCAGGATGCTTTCTATCATTTATTCTATAGACAGTTTGAACCTCAATATCACCAGCTCTAATTACATCGGCCGTGCCGGGAGTTGCATAAATTGCGAATCCCATAGATTGTAATTCACGGGCGATTGGAACCAAGGCCTCTTTATCCTCATCTCTTACAGTAAGATATGCTCCACCATCTTTTGCAACAGGGATTTCAGTCGCCAATCTTGCTTTCAGATATGCCACATCCGCTCTAGTATCAGAGCCATATACTTCACCGGTAGACTTCATTTCGGGACCTGGTGCTGGATCAAGCCCTTGCAACTTTATGAACGGGAATACAGGAGCCTTTACTGCGATATGTCCAGAAGTTGGCTTCGGAATTTCTTGGTCGCTCAAATCTATTCCAAGTGTTATTCGTGCTGCAATTCTTGCCATTGGAACACCTGTGGCTTTAGCGACGAAAGGAACGGTTCTACTGCTTCTTGGGTTTACTTCAAGACAATACAGATTATCGCCTTGTATAGCGAATTGAATATTGAAACATCCACGGATTTTCAAGCCAATTCCAATCTTTTGTGTCTGCCCCCTAACGCGCTCAAGCATCTCTTCACTGATATTTTGAGTTGGAATAAAACATGTTGAATCACCAGAGTGGATTCCAGCTTCTTCCAAATGCTCCATAATCGCTCCAATCAACACCTCTTTGCCATCTGATGCAGCATCAACATCAAGTTCAATCGCATGTCCAAGATATTCATCTACGAGTAAGGGTTTATCTGGAGCAAGATATGCTTCAGAGAGATATGCTTCTAGTTGTTTTTCGTTTGCAAGTATTTCCATACCTCGGCCACCTAAAACATAGGATGGCCTAATTAGAACAGGGAATCCGATTTTTTCTACTGCATTTCGAACATCATCTGCACTTGTCCCAGTAGCCCCTCTTGGCATTCTTATTCCATTTCTTTCTGCAAATTCCTCGAACCTTTCTCTGTCACTTGCTTCGTCAATTGCGTCACAAGTTGTTCCAAGAATTTCCAAATCCATTTTTATCACAGTCAATCTCTTCTCCAAAGGCAAAGCGAGATTTATCGCCGTCTGGCCTCCAAATTGAAGCAATATACCGTGTGCCTTCTCACGTAACAAGACCTCAGTAACGTATTCTAGGGTAAGCGGTTCGAAGTATAGACGGTCGGACGTATCAAAGTCTGTTGACACGGTTTCAGGGTTATTATTCATCAAAACCGCATCCATTCCGGCCTCTCGAATTGCCTTGACTGCGTGAACACAGCCATAATCGAATTCGATTCCTTGTCCGATTCTTATTGGACCGGAACCGATTACAACCTGTCTGCGTTTCTCACGACTCTCCAAATTTGGAAGTACATCTATTCGATTCTCCCCTTGAGGTTCGTAAGTTGAGTAATAATAGGGAGTCTTTGCTGCGAATTCAGCGGCACAGGAATCTACCATCCTGAAAATTGGATGTACTGCATGCCTGTGCCTTGCGCTCATCACTGATTGCTCATTACGGCTAACTGGTATTTCTTTCAAGCCTGTTGCTGGGAATCCACATAATGCATCTGCGATGTGACCATCTGAAAAGCCATGACTTTTCCACCTTCTAAAATCATCAGCAGTTACATCATTAGGTGAACATGATCTTGCAACTATCTCATTTTCTATACTTGCAATTCGCTGGAATCCATACAAAAACCATCTAGTTATCCTTGTAATCTCATGGACTCTTTCTATTGTCCAACCTCGTCTAAACGCTTCAATAACCGCACCCATCCTTCTATCGGTTGCAATTCTCAACCAATCGATTAGAACATTATCAGGCAATTGCTCTAAAGCCCTTTCAGCCATACCCTCGCCTTCTGATTCATCTGCCCTTGTCAGAGGACGTGGATGAGGTGCACCCTGTTCTAATGATGCCCAGGCTTTCAGGAAAGCCTCCTCAAAACAACGACCAATGGCCATAACCTCTCCTGTTGACTTCATTGATGTTCCCAAAGTGCGGTCTGCAGTTCTGAATTTGTCAAACGGCCACCTTGGAATTTTCACCACACAATAATCCAATGTTGGTTCGAATGCTGCTGTAGTGCCCTCACCTGTGATTGGATTTGGTAATTCATCTAATGTATATCCAACCGCGATTTTCGCAGCCATTCTTGCAATTGGGTAACCTGTCGCCTTTGATGCAAGCGCTGATGAGCGAGATACTCTCGGATTTACTTCAATGACTCTAACTTCTCCTGTGGATTGATTAACTGCGAATTGGACGTTACATCCACCTTTGATATTGAGGGCTCGAATAAGTGATAGAGACATGTCTCTCAATTGCATATGGTCTCTATCAGACAATGATTGAACTGGAGCAATTACTGTTGATTCACCTGTGTGAACTCCCATAGGGTCGATGTTTTCCATAGTACAAACAATAGTAGCATTATCCGCAGTATCCCTCATCACTTCATATTCGTACTCTTGCCAGCCGAGAATACTTTCTTCGATTAGAACTTGACCGATCCTACTATTTCTCAGACCCAATGTTGCGATCTCAACCAACTCACCTGTGTTCCACGCAGTTCCTCCTCCTAAGCCTCCAAGAGTGAAAGCGGGTCGGATCAATATTGGCCATGAACCGATTTCTTCTGCGGCAGCAAGCACTTCATCCATCGAATTGCATGCTATTGCCTCAGAAATTGGCAGATCTATTTCTAGACATACTTGATTGAATAATTCTCTATCTTCTGCTTTGTCTATCGCATCTAAATCAGAACCGATTAATTCAACTCCAAGTTCATCCAAAACACCAGCGTGAGCCAATTCGCTGGCGATGTTCAGAGCCGTTTGACCGCCCATTCCTGCCAATAGTGCATCGGGCCTTTCGATCTCTAGTATTCTGCGAATCGTATCAGGCAGTAGTGGTTCAATGTAGACCTTGTCTGCCATTTCTGGGTCATTTTGAATTGTTGCTGGATTTGAATTTACCAAGATTACCTTGTAGCCATCTTCTCTCAATGCTTGAACTGCCTGTGAACCTGAAAAATCGAATTCAGCAGCTTGACCGATTTTAATCGGTCCCGAACCAAGAACAAGAATTGACTCCAAATCTTCTCTCCGTGGCATCAATTCCCACCCCCATAATGGGCGTCAACCATCTCTCTAAACCGTGCGAACAACGGATATGCATCATGAGGCCCGGGGGCTGCTTCAGGGTGGAATTGAACGGTGAATACTGACTTCCCAACAATATCCAAACCTTCCACTGTTCTGTCATTTGCGTTTACAAATCTGACTTTTGCTTGTTCTCCGTGTAAATTTTCACCTTTTGGAGAGCATGCACCTGAAGGATGTGCCGCTAACATCCCTGCATCTGGGTCTGCAACTGCAAAGCCGTGATTTTGACTTGTAATCCAAACTCTACCGCTCTCCAAATCAACACAAGGCTGGTTTGCACCTCGATGGCCATAGCGCATCTTGTAGGTCTGCAGACCACTTGCTAGGCCAAGCAATTGATGTCCCAAACAGATTCCCATTACTGGCATGTTTGCTTTTACTGCTTCAGCTAGCGTGTTTCTTGCCATAGTTGCTTTACCAGGATGGGCAGGGTCGCCAGGTCCATTAGAACAGAACAATGCAACAATACCGTATGATTTGGCTTGTGCAAATGTCGTACTTGGTGGACACCATACGACTTCGAAGTTACAACACAAACTACGCAAAATATTGTACTTCATTCCGCAATCTAGTGCTGCGATTCTAGGTAATGGATTACCCAAATTATCTATAGCGCCTTCGTTAACAATTACTGGTTCATTTATCGACACCAAGTCAACTAAATCTTCTAATTCTGGAGAGGTTAATTGAGCGAGATGTGAATTCAATTCCTCTTCATCTTCTAGTGGCCCGAATACACACAAAACGCAGCCATATTCCCTAACTCTTCGGGTAATTGCCCTAGTATCTACTTCCTCGATTCCAGGCACATTATGGAATGCTAAGAAATCACCTATGCTTGAAATTGAATCTCTGTGGTCTGGATCTTTCATTGCATGCCTAACTACTACTCCCCTTGGCCACACACCTGCCGATTCAGAGGTCCCATGGTGTATGCCATAATTTCCAATCAATGGATATGTGAAAGTTAGGACTTGCCCTGCAAACGATGGGTCAGTTAGTGATTCTTGATAACCAGTCATTCCGGTAGTAAAGACGAGTTCTCCTTCACCCCAAACTTTTGCACCGAATAATTTGCCAGTAAATCGGCTACCATCTGCAAGTAATAATACTCCGTCACCTGACGCTGTAGGCGGAATTTGGCCACCATCTTTGATGCCATCTGTAGCATCTACTAGGTTAATACGGTCGCCAGAGGAGGTATCTCCTTTCTGAGACCACTTCCCCGACATCAAATTTGCTGATTGTATAGGGGGTATAATCATTGGCAAGGAGGATTTAGATATTGCCCAAAGTGACAATTATCAAAAATTGATTCCAAAATCACCCTTTATCGCCTATGTAAGCACCTATGAACTATGATTCAATCTTCTTCGATTTCATGAACAACCTTTCCTTTATTTGTTCCTTCGATTACAAGCCGAGCACCATCGAAATTTCTCTCAGTTGAGGATTCACCAAACCAGGCGTCCATGAATAATGCTAAAGCTGCCACTTCCGAATGTGGTTGATTGCCCACTGCAACATTATGTTGACACAATTTGTAAACATCTCCTGGGACCTTTGCCCCACCAACTACGATTAATACTGGTTTATCTCTACGAATTTTAGGAATTGCCTTCCTAAACTGTTCACCATACATTGTAAGATGAACTGCAACACCACCTGCTTCAACATGCCTTTTCAAGTGACCTAAGCCGCTGACGTGCTTAGTTTCCAAATCGCCTCCAAATCTTGAATTGACAGAATTCAAATTTTCAAACAGTTCATTATCTTCGTCCCCCGCTAAGAGAAAACCATCTGCACCCATAGCTCTTGCAACTAAAGCAAGATGCGTTGTTATTCGAGGATCACGCCCTTTACGATAGCCAAGACGTAGAACGTCAAGTTTCTCGCTCATAACCAATCCGAGGCGTTTCTGCGTTTCAAGGCTCGGGGTCAGCCATAGGATTTAATTCGGGTTGCATTTCATCGCCTTCGCCAGAATAATCTATGCCAGGATTCTTTTCCATGAACTCCTTGACCCAAACAAGTAGCCAAGCATCAATTAGTAACTTGGCTGCGAGTAAAACCGTTGTACACAATACTGCAAGTCTGAATGTTTTCCATACTGCATCAGAGGTTTCGATATCGCCCATGAATCCCATAATTGCAGGTTCAAATGTATAGAGAACTGCAAGGACAAACATTGTGCCGCTAACCAATCCAGGGAATAATTGACCGAGTTCTCTGCTGTAGTCTGAAAGCAGGGAGCCAGAGAAAACCAAAACTGGTGCAAGAATTGTGATAGTGAGGAATTCGGGGCCAAAGAATATTGAATCAAATTCAGGCTCATTTTTCACTTGAAGAACTGTCAACCACCAAAATACAGCATAACCGGCAAAGATCCCACCGACTGTTTTTGCCTTCTTGTGAATCATGCTAGGTATAGCCCCAATTGAGGGAGGATTAAGTCTCGCAAATATTCTCTCAGCAAATAGCAATTTATCTTCACTGGGCATGATTATGTCTTCTGATTCGAGACCATCATGGGCATTGTCAATCGCCCCCTCATCTTCAGACATGGGTATACCTGCTCCCCCGCATCTCATAAAACCTGCCGCAGACAGGCGTGTCAACATGGCAGTCTTTGAGGAGCCCGGCAATCGCCGACCTCTTGTGATGGGAATCATCAATGCGACGCCAGATTCATTCCATGAATCATCTAGAAAAGGCGGAATTGAGAGAGCACTAAAAATGATAGAAAATGGTGCTGATTGGATAGATATTGGCGGTGAATCAACACGTCCAGGGGCAGAATCAATTTCTATAGAAGAAGAACTTAAGAGAACGATTCCACTTGTTAGAGAGATATCTAAAGTTGCTAAGGTATCAATCGACACAAGGAATGTAGAGGTTGCACGTAAAGCCCTAGAAGCTGGAGCAACAATGATCAATGACGTAAGTGGACTTAGGGATGATGCAATGATGGATTTGGTCATTGACTCAGAATGTGAGGTTTGCATTATGCACATGTTAGGAGAACCTGGAAATATGCAAGATAATCCAACATATGAAGACGTTACGAGTGAAGTAAATGGCTATCTGCTTTCAAAAGCAAGGGAATTGGTAGAACGCGGACATAGCATGGACAAGATATATCTTGATCCTGGCATAGGTTTTGGAAAGAGTCTTGACCACAACATTGCTTTATTGAGGTCTAGTAAAGAACTGAAACCCTATTCGATATTGTGGGGAGTATCCCGAAAATCTATGATTGGACAAATATGCAACCAGCCTAATACTGAAGGGAGACTTGCTGGCAGTCTTGCAGTGGCAGCTAAATCCTTTGAATATGGAATTGACATTATTCGAGTTCATGATGTTCGTGAACACATCGACCTGTTTTCTGTTCTGGAAAAAATGGAGGAGTGATCATGTTCCTTATTTTTGGCTCCGACCAAATTGCAATAAGACTTGCACAATGGATAGGAGAGCGTTCGAGAGCAAGAATCGTGGGTTTGGCTGAGCAATTAATTCCTATGGAAAATGTAGAAATCGTTGCTTTACCAACAGAAATGGAATTGGATGAAATGCCATTACCTGAAGTAACTCCAACTGCAATTTTATTGCTTGAAGAGATAATTTGTGATGATGAACCTGTTAAAGAACTGAAGAACAGATGGCCAAATACCCCAATTCTTTCTACAATCGATGCTGAAGGAGCAGAAATGATTTCCATTGAAGACCTAACTACGTCCGCCATACAAGATAGACTACGTTCAATCGATAGAAAACAGGGTGCGAGAGAAGTTCTTCGTCGTTTAGAAGCAGAAAACAACTCGAAAGTTTTGATTGTATGCCATGATAATCCAGACCCTGATGCCTTGGCAAGCGCACTTGCTATGAAGTACCTTTGTGAAACAATGGGGCATACATCTACAATTATTCATGGAGGAATGATTGAACATCAGCAAAATAGAGCGATGGTAAAATTACTCGAGATGGATATTAGAAAATTGATTCTTGATTGGGAGGTAGAAGATCTGTTGAAAGAATCTGATATTGTGGTTTGCGTTGATTTCAGCCATCCCGGATCAAACAATGTATTGCCACAAAAATGCGTCCCTCACATCGTAATCGACCATCATACAAGTGAAGAAAGACCTGCAGGTGATGTGATTTTGGTTCGCTCTGAATTTGCTGCAACCTCATCTCTAATTGCATCTATTCTCATGAATTCTGGAATTGAAATGAATTCTGAAATTGCTACAGCACTAGCGTTTGGAATACGCACAGACACTCTCGGATTTACTCGCTCTTTCAATGCTGTTGACTTGAGAGCTTTATCCTGGCTAGGAGCATGGATAGATTGGGATTTAATGCGGTCATTCGAAAGCCCACCTAGGAGCCAAGAAGTTCTCTCAATATTCAAGCAAGCGCTCACAGATGCAGAACTAAAGAATGGACTAATGCTGGTCCCAATTTCAGATATGGTCGATAGAGATGCTCTTTCACAGGTTGCCGATTTCTTATTGCCAACTGAAGGAGTAAAAATTGTGGCATCATATGGTGTAAGAATGACAAAAGTAATTCTATCTGTTCGATCTAATGATGACTCAAAGCACGTGGGGAAAATTCTAGCAAAGACATTTGAAAAAGGAAGCGCAGGCGGTCACAAATCGCTTGCTGGCGGGCAAATCCCCTTCGACGAATTGGGCTGTGAGGGTCCTGAAGATGCTATGATTTCTATAAGGAAAATTCTGGAAGCTACATTTGGAGGCGAGTGAATGAGTGCACCAATTATTGACGTTGATGATAGTTTGCGCCTTCTTGGAACCGCTCACGTTGCAACCGCATCCGTTGAAGCAGTGAAACAAAATATCGAGGAATGGAAACCAGACATTGTTGCTGTCGAACTTTGTAAAGGACGTCATGATGCATTAACCCAGGAGAAAAGACTGGATAGAGAAGGTTTGCTGAAGGTCATTAAAGAAGGAAAGGCCCCAATGGTTCTACTTCAATCACTGCTGGCTGCTGAACAGAGAAAGTTAGGACTAGATGAAGGGCAGCAGCCTGGTGCTGAACTACTTGCTGCAGTGGAGGCAGCAAAAGATGCTGGTCTGAAAGTTGAACTTGTTGACAGGGATATCCAAACAACTCTAAGAAGAGCATGGAGTTGGATGAGTTTCAAAGAGAAATTTGGACTAATGTGGGCGCTATTAGCAGAAGAAGACTCTGATGAAGAGTTAGAATTAGAACAGATGCTAGCAGATAAGGACCTACTTACTTCGTTGATGGAAGAGTTACGAGAAGTATCTCCAGGAGCAGGTTCGGTGCTAATTGATGAAAGAGACGAATTCATTGCACGCAAGATATCTGCAATAAGAGGAGAAGGAAAGGTTCTCGCTGTATTGGGTGCTGGTCACCTAGATGGCGTATCTAAACTACTAAGTGAAAATGTTGAGCCAAGTGAAGAAAGAATTTCTGTCCTATCTGTGGTGCCAAAAGGCGGTAAATTACTGAAATCGATTTCCTATGCAATACCTCTTGTTTTGCTGGGATTACTTGGCTGGTTTGCTTACAATGGTGATTTAGCATCAATTAAGGAAAATGGAATCTATTGGTTTGCAGGGAATTTCATTGGAGCAGCCCTTTTCTGTATGTTAGCAGGTGGCCATCCAATTGCAATACTAGTTGCGGCTTTGGCATCGCCAATTACATCACTTAATCCTGCATTGGCAGCTGGATGGTTTGCAGGATATGCCCAAATGAAAGTTAGAGAACCAACAGGAGAAGATCTGACTGAGTTCCTAAAGTTGGATTCTGCAAAACTGTTCTGGACCAATAGGGCGGGTCGTATATTGCTGGTCACTGCTCTTACTAATCTTGGTTCAATGGCAGGTGCTTGGATTTCGATGGGTCTTATCGCAGCCGGGCTTTAGGTTAGAAATATCAAATCTTATTTGATATGATTAAGTCGTAGTAATATGAAGTCTGTTGTAATTACAGGTGCCAACCGAGGAATAGGTCTAGAATTGTGCAAACAGTTTCTCTCAAATGGAGACCAAGTGTATGCAACCTACCGAAGTAGTTTGGGAGGACTTGAAGAAATAGAAAGCCCACACTTATCAACATTCAAATTAGATGTTAGAAGTGCGATGGATATCGAAGCCTTTGCTTCTTCAATAGAAGGGAGTGTTGATATTTTGATCAATAATGCAGGTGTTGCAGATGGTAGATGGCAATCGATTTCTGAAATCGATATGCAACACGCAATGGAGGTTATCGAAGTAAATTCAATTGCTCCTGTTCTAGTAACTCAAAAGTTTGAATCAAAGTTGAACAATGGCTCAAAGATTGTAATGATGAGTAGTTTGATGGGCTCAATTAGTGATTGTATGAGTGGAAGATCATATGCTTACAGAGCCTCAAAAACTGCTTTGAACATGTTTTCAATCGCTATGAAAAACGAATTAACATCTCAAGGAATTTCAATTCTAATAATGCACCCTGGGTGGGTGGAAACAGACATGGGAGGCCCGCATGCTCCACTATCAGTCGAAGAGAGCGTGCAAGGAATAATCCAAAGGATCGATGAACAAACCTTGGAGATGACCGGTAGATATGTTCAGTTTGATGGAACACCAATAGAATGGTAATCAAAGTGATTCAATTACCATCGCAATTCCTTGGCCGCCGCCAATACAAGCGGTCGCAACACCATACTTTCCACCACAGCGCTGCAATTCATGTGCTAGAGTAAGAACTAGTCTTGTTCCCGTGGCTGCTAGAGGGTGTCCTAGACCTACAGCTCCGCCATTGACATTCACCTTCTTGACATCCAAGCCAAGGTCCTTCACACAAGCAACCGCTTGACCTGCGAATGCTTCGTTAATTTCCCAGCGGTCAATATCCTCAATTGTTAATCCAGCCTTTTCAAGTGCTAGACGGCTACTTGGAACTGGCCCATAAGCCATGATTGCAGGCTCTAGTCCAACAATTCCCCAAGATACGATTCTAGCAAGTGGTGAATCACCATCTGCTTCTGCCTTAGATGCAGACTTGATCACAACTGCAGCGGCTCCGTCAACTACGCCACTTGCATTTCCAGCAGTGACTAGGCTATCTGGGCCGAATGCTGTCCTAAGTTCAGCCAATGATTCTGGAGTGCTGCCCAAAACAACGTGATCTTCATCCTTGTAGGTGACATTATTTACAGGCACAATTTCTTGCTCCCATATTCCTTCTTCAATCGAATTTGCTGTTCTAGAATGAGACATTGCAGCAAATGCGTCTGTCTCTTCCCTAGTCACACCTTTACGCTTGCAGATCTCATCGCTGGTTTGTGCCATGAATGAACCACACATTCCATCTAGCAAGTTGGTGAATAGATAATCTTCCATATCTTTCTCAAGTTCAGTACCTGCACGTGGAGGTCTTGCTAACTTGTATGTGTCACGCATTCCTCTAAGCACATGCGGGGCCTGTGAGAGATTCTCCATTCCACCTGCAACAACTGTTTCAGCCTCATTGAGCATAATCATCTGAGCACCGGTTACAATCGACTGAACACCACTACCACAAATTCTGGAAAGTGTTAGCATTGGAACTTCTTGTGGAATGCCTGCTCCTAGACCTGCATGTCGCGCTCCGAAGATTGCTTGGTCACAAGTCTGTAGTGCATATCCCATAACGACATGGTCGACATTTTCAGCAGAGGTTCCGGTTTTTTCTAGAGCACCTTTGATTGCAATTTCACCCAACTTTAGGGCGCTTACATCTTTGAGTAGACCTCCTGGTTGGCCATCTCCACGCTTTCCGCCTTGCCATTCACAAAATGGAGTTCTTGCTCCCCCTACAATCACGACATCTTCTGCCATGACCATGCTAATTGAAACCGCCTAATCATATTCACGCTAAGCCAATGAGACCTAAACCACTCAACATTAACAAAACTGGAACGATTACGTACTCGAATCCAGACCTAGAACTTCCTAGATTTGACAACTCAGTACCTCTTTGGAGAGTGCACTTGACGCCAGGCGCGTCTTCATTGCCCCATACTTCGATGATACTGTTACCCAATGTGCCGTCTAATCCTTCAGCCTGAAGGTCTTCAGATGGTCTTGGTTTGGTTTGTCCTAGAACGTAAACAGGGTTACCTAAACGCAGACCATAGAGTGTCCAACGATGCTTTTTCACTCTGGCTCCACCGAGTAGACCAGCCACGGCAGAAGCCATGATTTGCTTCCCAAGAGTCTGTGCAAATGCTCCATCCCATCTCTTGAGATATTGTCCATAATCAGTTCTCTTGAATGAGCCTGCATTAACTCTGATTCCACCAGTTCCATCATGCAGAATAAACGGACATCCACCTCTGTCTGAGCGGATAGTAACCCAACTGCATTCCTCTCTAGTTCCATTGTCAGTCTTTACAGTTCGACATTGATATTGCTCATATGCCCAATGGTATCCAACCATGTTACCCACGGACATATTCGCATTCCCGTCCACTACAACAGTTAGGCACCCTTCAGAAATCGGCCTAACTTGGCCGACAAGCTCCGGATTACCTACAGGAGCAGAACGTACCAAAGAAGTAGGAGTATCTAGCATCTGGCTTAGCATCTTAGATCTAAAGTATCCAACAAGAGATAGAATGAATCCAATTCCAGCTACAATCAATGGAATAATCATACCACCTTCATATTCATCCTTAGACATCATTGAGGCAACTGCAACCACAATGCAAATGATTGCTGTTATTGAATAAACACCGAACAACGTCATAGTAGCAGGAGTAGGAGTTCCAACCTTTACTGGATGCTCTGGAAGTGGGCTGCCATCTCCGTGTGGCCCATATCGATTTGAATTATCCCAAGTTGTTGGCCCAGGTGCTGGAAGAATCCAATCATTGGGATCAGTAGTAGGAACATAGGATGTTTGCTGCATCCACCAATTATCGATGGATAAACCACTTGATTCAGCCTTAGCTTGTAGCTCAGCAGGGTCAATAGCACCCATTCTAACTTTGTGCAAATTTCCTTCTAGAGAACCGGGAGATGCAAATGCCATAATCACTAGACCAATAGCTGACAAAATCAGTGCTTGCACATCATTGACAGCACCAGCGAACCCAACTAAAGTAATCAGTAAACCGATTACCCAAATTAGCCAACCAATCCAATGGTATGGAAAAGTCGCTTTGAAAGTGCCACCATGGAGGTCTAATTCTTCGATGTTCATTGTCAAGCCCATCGTATAGAAGATGATGAATGTTCTCTAGGACATGCTTGCAGGTTTGTGGTCCCAAATTGCCCAAGTTCCAGTTGCACTAGCGACAACTCTGCCAGATTCTGTTGTAATTTTGCCCTCTAGGTGAGCGACATGCTTACCCCTCTTGACAACGCTACCAGATGCTGAAATTTTCTCACCGGGACGTGCTGCGGAAATGAAAGAAACGTTCAACTGAGTTGTAGCACACCACTCTTGCTTAGGAAGAATAGAAACTAATGCTCCTCCAAGAGCCATATCAAGCATCATCGTGTATAATCCACCGTGAGCAACTCCTCCTTTGTTACAATGCTTTGACTCGACTTGTAACCAAACCGAGGACTTGCCATTACCCCATTCTCCTCTTTGAATTCCGATATCTACTGCCATATCTGTCAGGTGAGCTGGTTCAGACATTTCCACCATCAGATTACACCAACCACTTTGATTAGAATTCTCTTTCTTCTTTGCCCGTCAAATTCAGCATAGTGAATTTGTTCCCAATTGCCCAAATGAAGTCTGCCATCCTTGACTGGCATTGTGACCTGTTGACCAAGGAGTTGTCTCTTCAGATGGGCATCTCCGTTATCTTCACCGGTTCGGTGGTGATGGTATTCTTCTCCTTGCCTTCCATCAACTCCATAGAATGGGGCTACTTTTTCCAACCACTTCATGATGTCATGATGAAGACCGTATTCGAGATCATTAACGTAACATGATGCTGTAATATGCATTGGATTAACTAACACTAGACCGTCGCGAATACCGCTTTCTGAGACCACTTTTTGTACGTCTCTAGTTATACACAAAATGTCGTAGCGCTTCTCGGTTTCAACCCAAATTTCTTCGACATAAGTTGCGGCTTGGCCGGTGATTAATTCACCCATTGAAACACCATCAGCCAAACAATTTAGAATCATCCAAACCATTATTCGAAATCATCAAAGGAATTGCAATGATTAAACCACAGATGCCATTGCATATTACGATGAATATTGCTCCAACTCCTGCTAATAGGCCCGTATTAGCCTCCAACTGTTCCCTCTCATCATCAGAGAGGCCTTCGTCATCCGCAATGTCATCAATCAAATCTGGCATCATTGTAAGCATTAGGACACCAATTATTGTACTAATTACAAGCATCATTAACGAGAGATGTACACCTCGCTTTTGATATGCTTGAGTCATGTAACCACCTGCGATATATCCTCCGCCAACAATTACATTTACGGCCGAGAAAACAAGGAACAAACCTCCATATGACATCGATTCGCCAAGAGAGGCAACTTCAGCGAGTATCGTGAATACACCAAAAATGATGATTAATATTCCAATGATTTTTGGACCAGATGACGGTTGTTGAATAATAATAACGTTCTGAGGTAGCCCTGTGTTTGGGTCGATTATTATCTGCTGAGGTTGACCGGTTAGTTGAGAGTCAGCATAATGGTGATGATGTACATCACCAGAAATCACGCTGTCTTTAATACCGCCTCTATCACTGTCTGCAGGCTGCATAATATCTTCTAAAAGGTAGTAGTCATTAGTAGTTCCGTGGGATAACTAGGCTCAAGAGTGGAAACCCTGTGGGCGGTTCATGGCCGATGTGCTTCTTGTCTACAAGAAGAATTTCGAGGGGGTTCATGACGATTCTCTTCAGTCGGTCAAAGATGTATTGACATCACTATCAGGAAAAATAAGAGTTGATATTAGAGCAAGAGAACAAGTCCGACGTGCTGACTTCATAGGCCGTGATTTGGTTATTGTTCTAGGTGGAGATGGAACATTAACTTCGATATCACACAATATTGATTCCAATACTCCGGTAATGGGAGTAAACTCTCATCCACGTAGTGATGACCCAAATGGTTCTGTAGGCTTTTACATGGATAGCGACATCGATACATTTTCTCAAGACTTAGATGCCGCACTAACTGGAAATGCGATTGTGAATCGTCTTCCAAGATTACAAGCAACAATAGAGACAACTAGCGGGAATAAAATCAAAACCGACCCTGCAATGAACGACCTACTGATTGCAAATACTCACCAATATGCTCCCTCAAAGTATCACTTACGAAGAGGAGATATTGAGATAAAACAGCATTCGAGCGGTTTGGTATTTTCGACCTGGCTTGGACAAGGTGCTTGGTTCAACCAAATTGCCCGTAAATCAAACCTAGGAAACGCAGAGGAATCCAAATCACACTATCTTGTTATTGCAAGAGATATTGATCATTCAATAGAAGACGAGACATATATGGCGTGGACATCCGATGCCACAGTCATCACTAGTGATATGCACAGAGGTTATGTTGTACCAGACGGTTGGGATGAATACCAATTCAACCGTGGAGCAACTGTAACTGTGGATCTTTCGGGACCTGTGCTTCAACTACTTACCTTCAGAAAATCAATGAATGAAATTTTTAGGACGGAATAATTCATTTGATTGAACCCTCAGCAATATTTGATGACTGTTGAGAAGTATGACCTCTTGCGTCAAAGTGTGATTGATGCACCTGTTGTGATGAAAGGAGAATATGCTTATTTCATTCATCCTCTGTCGGACGGAGTCCCACAACAATCATCAGAATTACTAGCTGTCGCAAGAGACTTGATTCATGAAAGAGTTGACTGGGATAGTGTCGACATAATCCTAGGTATTGAAGCGATGGGAATACCACTGGCCACTGCACTAAGCCTAGAATCTGGGAAACCACTAGTAGTTGGTAGAAAGCGTTCATATGGCCTTCCGGGTGAATTTGCTATTGACCAAACAACTGGATACTCAAAAGGAGAAATTTATCTTAATGACATCAAAAAAGGAGATAGAATCTTCATTGTAGATGACGTTGTGTCCACTGGTGGCACTCTGCTTCCAATTCTCAAAGGAATTGATTCAATCGGAGCAAAAGTCGCAGACTGCTGGATAATTTTCGAAAAAGGTGAAGGTATGAATTATGTAAGGAAGCAGGGAGATTGGCCATTGAACAGCCTAGTTCGCATTAAAATGGACGGCGAAAAAGTCACACTACTAAACTAACTAACGTCTCACATTATCGGAATGCCGTCAAGGTTTTTACTATGGTCAAGAAGTGACAGATATGAACGGTAGCGAGAAGTGGCTACAGGCGATAAGCCTAATCGCAATCGTAATCCTTGCTACCATAACAATTGATTTGCTGAACGAAAAAGATGATGATGTCGAAATAGTCTATGTGATGGTAGATAACCGAATTGTAGTGGATGAAAATTTTACAATCGAAGAATTAGATCGGAGCGAAGTTGCGCGGATTGCAACTTTTAACATCAAGGTTTTTGGTGATACAAAGATGAGTAATCAAACTGTGGTAGATGAGTTGGTGGATATTTTCCAGCGCTACGATATGATCGCTGTTCAAGAAATCAAAGACATAGACGAGGTAGTCCCATACCAATTTTTGAATGAACTAAACAAGATACAAGGAGATAATAATTCATCCAACTTAAGTGATGAATGGGACATGCTATTGTCTGCTAGGAGTGGTTTACAAGAAGATGATAAAAATTCACAAGAACAGTATGCATTTTATTACAAGCCTACTGTTTTTACACCAATAGACAATGGCACATTGTATGATGATTCTACAAATGATTCCTTTCAAAGAGAACCGTTCTTGGCCAAATTCATGATACTGAATAACAATGGAAATGCAACTGGAACTGACATTGTTTTTGTCAACATACACACAAAACCAACACTAGCGGTTGAAGAGATGACTGCCTTAGGTGATGTTATTTCCTGGGGTATGCAAAACTACTCAGATGACGATGATTATGTGATATTGGGTGATTTCAACGCAGACTGTTCCTACGCATCATATAATGAATTAATCGAACTTCCAATATCTTCAGAGAACTATACGTGGCTTGTGCCAGATAATGCGGATACAACAGTTGGAGAATCACGTTGTGCATATGACAGAATTGTTACTACCAGCCAATTAGATGGAAGATTAACCGGGATTTGGGGGATAGACCCAGCGATTAGTGGTTTAGCAGTATCTGACCACAAACCAGTCTGGTTCGATGTTAGCAGAATTTAAGCAAAACCTGCT
>Ga0163110_10000121_pt1 | contig 33559 bp, 32 predicted proteins | sample CRUFie1St17metaG_FD_108703 | JGI IMG/M metagenome (GOLD analysis project Ga0163110, IMG submission 108703) | Marine microbial communities from the Costa Rica Dome - CRUD Field 142mm St17 metaG | ecosystem: Environmental > Aquatic > Marine > Oceanic > Photic zone | place: Costa Rica: the Eastern...
AGTCCGCAACCTGCAAGTGGGGTAGCCCCCGCAAGACTAACCGAGTTGATATCGATGGCAAAGAAAGTGAGTGCAAAGGCACGTGCAGCAGCACGTAAGCAACGTGACAAGTGGAAAATGAAGCGATGGTATACTATCCGTGCACCACGCCATCCATGGGATTTCAAGAACATTGGAGAAACTCTCGGTGAGTCAGACGAACACATAATCGGTAGAGTCTATGAAATGACTCTACAGGAATTTAATGGTGATTTCACTAAAATGCACGTTATATTGCGATTCAGAGTTGACGAATGTGTTGGTCAAGATGCACTAACAACTTTCATTGGTCACCACCACCAAACCGATCACACTAGGAGGCAGATTCGCCGCTACCGCGGTAAAATCGACGATGTGGTCGATGTTGTCACCAACGATGGCTATCTAGTTAGATTGAAACCACTAATTATTACTCAAAAGCGAGTCCAGACTTCTGTAAAGCAAGTTATGCGTTCTAAGACCAAGGACCTACTTCTAGGCTACGCGGCCAAAAACACCTACGCCAAGCTTCAGGAATCAATTCTTGGTGGTGAGCTAGAGGAAGACATCAGAAAAGCTGTCAAGCCTGTATATCCAATAAAGTCAGTATCTATTCGCAAGAGTCAGCTGCTACAGTCAGGTGTAGTAACTGAAAAGGGTCCAACATTGGACGAGATTCATGCCGAAGAAGCACGTGTCGCTGCTGAACTAAAGGCCAAGAAAGCAGCAGCTCTCGCTGCGGCAATGGAGGAAGAAGAAGAAGATTCACCATCAATTCTGGATGCTGCCGAGGCTATGGAGCCAGATTCTGAAAAATCTGAAACTGCAGATGAATCGCCATCCGAGGACGAAACACCAGCAGAAGAAGTTGCTGACGCAGAAACGGTGGAAGAATCAGATAATTCAGGCACAGCAGATGTTGACTATCAAAGCATGACAGTTGCTGAACTCAAAGACCTGCTAAAAGCCGCTGGAAAACCGGTCTCCGGAAAGAAAGCCGACTTGATTGCTCGCTTACAAGAATAGACTACTTGAGGTGATTCGGCACATGGACCGAATTGGTGTTATCGGTGGAACTGGTCTAATATCAATTGATATCAAAGGACAACACCAAGACTTCCTCCTGAGTAAGAACATGTCTGTGGTTAGAATTGATGATATCAACGCCGAAACTGAATTCGGAATAGTCCCTCTCAGGTGCATTACCATAGACTATGAAGGAAAACCCAAGGAATTGATATTTCTTCAGCGCCATCACAATCAAGGTGATGCCAACAAACCACCACACATGATTAATCACAAAGCAAATATCAAGGCTCTGGAGGCATCTGGGTGTGAAATCATTGTCTCGGTTTGCTCAACCGGAACGATGGTGAAGGATTTCCCCCCTGGGAAAGTTGCTTTAGCAGATCAATACATTGATTTTACTGGTGTCTCGACTAGTTACAATGACACATTTGCTGTGTTCACATCAGTAACAGAACCATTCTCTCTAGAGCTAAACTCAAAATTAGAAGTTAGTCTAAGGGAATCACAAAACTTCTCTCCATCTGAAAAAATGTATTACACATATTGGCTAGCACATGGGCCTCATTTCGAAACTCGTGCTGAGGTCGATGCGATTGAAAGACTCGGTGGTGAGATGGTTGGTATGACAATGGCCAGAGAAGTAAAACTTGCTAATGAGTTGAATATCCCATACTCTGCAATTTGTATTTCTTCGAATTGGGCAGCGGGGAGAGAGCCGGGTGATCCGAGTGCTGAATTATCACATGAGATGGTTTCATCACAAGCGAATGAGCGCCTAGACCCGGTAATACATTCAATCTTGTCACTTCTAGACTAATGTGGAAAGATATATTCTGCGTCTCGTTTATTTTACTTCATGGACGGTATGTCAGTGCTCGACTGGGTTGCTCATGAGCCAGACGGCGAATGGGAAGTAATGATGAAGAAAGTTGCAGAATTTCATCACAAACATGATTTCGCAGGTAAAAACGGCCACGACATGGGTTACAGGATAGCACTTACCGTTGAAGAATTGGGAGAACTATCGGCAGCAATCACCAAAGGTAAGCCGTTGGAGGAATGTGCTGAAGAGATGGCAGATATTCTGATTCTACTAATGGGACATTCTATTGCAATGAAAATTGATTTGAAATCCGCATTTGAAAAAAAATACCACCGTATTATGCAGCGTGAAGCGTTAACAGGCAGGTTAGGCGTCAGAGTTACGGAATACCAAAAGTCAGAGTAATCATCTGATTTTCTCATACACCTCAAAGGTCATATCAAAATCATCTCGTTCTGTCTTTGGGGTGAAAATAGACGATGTCAAAGAAAATTCTTGTTCGCTCAACTCTGGCGCATAAGTGTCTGCATTGTCGACTTCACAATGTATCACCGTTCGATGAATTTTATCAACATGGGTTAGAAATAATCGGTAGATTTCACCACCACCAATGATGAAAATCTCTTCATCTTTCGCCAACTCCATGACTGCATCAAACGAGGTTGTTTCGATATCATTACGCGGGCTCTTGGTCATCACTAAGTGTCTTCTATCTGGCAGTTTTCCCGGCAGGGAATCCCAGGTTTTTCTACCCATTACTATTGTTCCCCCCAATGTTATTCGCTTGAAGTGTTGAAGATCTGTGGACTGACGCCATGGTAAGTCGCCATCTTTGCCGATTGCGTTAGATTTGTCGCAAGCAAAAATCATCGTCAGCATGGAATCACTCAAACCGAAATTGGTGCAGCAATATGTGGGTGATGTTGGTAATTGATTACCTCGATATCGCTAAAATCGAATTCATCAATGTTGTTAATTTCAGGGTTTAGCCTTAGTTCTGGCAGTTCCAGTGGTTCCCGCGAAATTTGCAGTTTTGCTTGCTCTAGATGATTATTGTATAGGTGTGCGTCGCCGATTGTATGAACAAATACTCCAGGTTCCAAATTGCATACTTGTGCCATCATGTGCGTTAACAACGCATAAGATGCAATGTTAAACGGTACTCCGAGAAATACATCTGCGCTACGTTGGTAGAGTTGACAATTTAATTTTCCGTTGGCGACATGAAACTGGAAAAAGGCATGACATGGCATCAGGGCCATTTCTTCTAACTCGCCGACATTCCAGGCAGATACTATTATTCGTCGACTATTTGGATTGGTCTTAATCATCTCTATAGCATTCTCAACCTGGTCGATTATTCGCCCATCTTTGGCCTCCCATTTACGCCATTGTTTGCCATATACTGGCCCCAAATCTCCGTCCGCATCGGCCCATTCATTCCAAATTCTAACGCCGTTTTCCTGCAGATACTTTACGTTCGTGTCACCTTTTAGAAACCATAATAACTCATATACAATTGATTTTAGGTGTAGTTTTTTTGTGGTTACCATAGGAAAACCATTGGCAAGATCAAATCTCATTTGGTGGCCAAACACAGATAGAGTTCCAGTACCGGTTCTGTCACCTTTCTCTTCGCCTTCATTTAGAATTCTGCGTATGAGGTCAAGATATTCATTCATACTACCACCAACCCTACGAAATAAAGCCAGTCTTTGATAATTTTCTCTTCAACCGCTTATGGGGCGCCTAGTGAACTGATACTCTGCATTAATTGATCGGTGAATTTCCGATATAACTTTGCTATAGCAGATTTGATTTCATGATCATCTAGGGTTGATAATTCTTCAACATCTTTAGCAGTCATACCGCCACCTTCTGCGCTACCTAACCAATCTATCCAGGTTATTTTTTTACCATAATTTACCTGAACTGGTAACCAAACTTTGGGAAACTTATCCTTTTGTGGCGCCATCATGGTTCTGGTGCCGACCAGCGCAATCGGTATTACTGGTGCACGGGGAAACGATGCTGCCAATCGAGCAATTCCGGTTTTGCCGGGCAGCAGAAATGGTTTTTCCGTCCTTTTCGATCTAGTTCCTTCAGGAAAAATCCCTAGTGCTGAATTGGCGGCGAGAACATCAGCTGCTGAGGCAAGCGCGTCGTCACCACCTTCCTCTCGATGGGTTTCAATTTGGCCAGTAGAGTTCATGAAAAGGCGCAGAAAGAAATTCTTAAAATGAGCATCTTTTGCTAGATAGTGAACTTTTCTGCGCGATGATGCAATCACTAAAATCGGGTCAACATGGGACAAGTGATTAGCAGCTAGGATCGTTGCACCTCGGCCGGGTATGTGTTCAGAACCTGTTGCTTTTATTCGTGCAATACCTCTGATTATTGGTGAGAAAATGAATCTAAGAATAGAATAACCCGGTGTATACGATATACCTCCCCTGCGAGGTTGTATTTTCCAGTGATGCTCAAGGATTCGCCAAGCGTCCTCTAATTGGCCTGACTGCTTGTCCATATTTGTTGCAGTGATAACGACTCTTTGATAGTTACTTCATCTGAGCACGATAATCTGACGTTTGTGGATTGTTTTTCAGATTACCAATACGAAGTATCAAAAACAACTCAATGGAGCGGCTTATGCTAGGACTGTGATGGCTTGAACAGCAAAGTAACTACAACTTGTGTATTAACCATGATACTATGCTTAGTCTTTACTCCCGCCTCGTTAGCCGAAGAAAATTGGGATGAGGACGGGTGGTTGAATACCAATCTTGTTCAGGAGAGGCTGAATAATGGCGACGAATTCGGTTGTTACGGAATTCCTGGTCTGTCATGGCAGGCCGATCCGGGTGCTGTCGCTGCAGAGTGTCGAAATTATATTCAACAAAGGACCGTAGCAAATGCATGGGGAGAAAACCCCATATCGACCTATTCTCCAAATGGTCTTACAATGTCCCAACATCAAATCATTTCTCAGCAAGGTTTTGTTATCCATGGTGATGTAAATGGTCTAGATTACACTGCTTGGCACAATTCAACAGACCAACCGACCGATCTATGGGATTGGTTTAACTTGGGCCGTAGAGGTGGAAGTTTAGAGCAAATAATTGGTTCAGTTGACGATGTAAAAGCAGCTGTTGAAGAGGGTGGACTAGTCAATATGTATTGGATTGGGCGAGTCAACGAGGCGACAATTAGGCATGATTCTGATATTGAGGATTACATTGCCAACGAAGCCGATGCTTGGCTAACAACTTGGGGTCAGGCATGGTCCTATTGGACAAAAAGCAGATGCTACGAATTCGACCATTCAATATCACCTGAGGATGGTAATTATGTCATAAGTTTTGAATCACTAATCAAAGAGCAATGCACAGAATTATTCCCGGAAAGATGGAATGTCCCAGTAACTTGGATGATTGATCTTGGTCAAGCAGAATTGATTAGCGTCGAATCTCATGGCGAATCATTAGAAGATATTGCAAACAAAAGACACACTCAAGAAGGTTATAGTAAAGCAGGTAATCAATACCTCCACCTAAGCGTGATCGACGGACGTTCAGTAAATATAACAGTCGAAAGCGAATATTATGATATAATGGGAATTAGCCAATTTTGGAATAATCACACCTCAGCAATTACCATTGCGGCTCATGAAACAACGGATTTGTTCAAGTGGTCTAAACGATTTGTCGACCAGGATAATTTAGTATTCACATGGTTGGTCGAACCAAGAGCCGTTGATAGTGCAGATTGGTTACCATATGCAGCACTAGGAGTTGGAGCAGTAGCCATCCTATCTATGCTAGTTATCCTCAAGCGCGAGGGATTGGGCCCGCTGGCAAAGCAAAAATCTGAACAATAACACAATTAATGCCAGTAATTTATCGAAGCCTTGATGAAATAAGGCTATTGAGTCATCCTTGAGGGGTGTCCTGTGGTTGATGGAGGTTTGAGCATCGATCCTTGGAGTAGTACCCAATCCACTGACTATTCGAGAATTATTGAACAATTTGGTTTGTCAAATCTTGGTAATCTTACACTGCCCAATCCGTCTCACTTACATCGGCGTGGCATTGTATTTGCCCATCGTGATTTAGAACTAGTTTTGCAAGCCCAAAAGACCGGTGATAAATTTGGAGTTCTAACTGGACTAATGCCTAGTGGCAGGATGCATCTAGGTCATTCAATGGTTATTGAACAAGTAAAATGGTTCCAGAATCTAGGCGGTGACGTTACAATTGCCGTGGCAGATTTGGAGAGCCAAGCCACACGAGGGGTAAGTCTATCAAAGGGAAGAGAGATAGCGCTCCAGGAATATGTAGCAAATTACGCTGCCCTCGGTTTGAATCCGGATTTAACAAATGTATACTTTCAGTCAACCCGGGCAGATGTCCAACGCCTAGGTTTCCAACTTGGCAAGCGGACCAATCTAAGTGAATTTGAATCGATATATGGTTTCAAGGGCGAAACCAACCTTGCTCACGTTCAAGCTCCCATGGTGCAAGTAGGGGATATTTTACATCCCCAAACTGAGGATTACGGCGGACTGAGACCAATAGTCGTGCCAGTAGGAGTAGACCAAGACCCTCACCTCAGATTAACAAGAGGCATTGCATCAAAATCAAACTGGTTTAATGTCAAGGATAACAATGGTCCGGGGGTGTTAATCGGACTTTCAGTTCAAGACGATAACGCTGAGTTGTTCGGTCAACAACCTAACGGTAGAATAGACAAAGCAAAAGTTGCTAGCGTCTTTTCGCAAGTGGTTACCCACTTGGTGGAATTGGGCTTTTCAGACATTAATTCAAACCCCAAACAAGGTACAATTATCGTTCCGAGTGCAACAAGAAAAGACATCAACAACATCAGAATTAAACTTTTGCAGTTGGAAAGAAAATTAGGTGGTATGGGTCTTCTAGCACCATCATCTACGTATCACCATTTTGCAGTAGGTTTAACCGGCGAGAAAATGAGTAGTAGCAAACCAAAAACCACAATCTTCCTCGACGACGACATTGCTACTGTGAGTAAAAAGATAAAGAAAGCCTATTCGGGTGGCCAATCAACTATTGAGGAACATCGACGCCTCGGTGGCAACCCAGACATCGATGTCGCATATCAATATTTGATGTATTTCTTTGAACAGGATGATGGATATCTTGCCGAATTAAATTCAGATTATCGTAGCGGAAAAATTTTGGCCGGCGAGATGAAACAGATTTGTATAGATAAGGCGACAGATTGGATGAGCAATCACCAAGAGCTGCGTTCGCAAACCGAACATATGGTCAGTGACTTCCTCGCTGATGACTCGAAATAATCATGCTGAAAACACCGCTGGGTCAGGTCCAGTGGGCAATGTTGCTATTTCTTCAGTGGTTAATTCTCTTTCAGTGGCAGCATCATCTATAATCATAGAATGTCCATGAGGGTCGAGTAATTCAATCGTGAACGGTTCTGACTGGGTGCCACCAATATCAGTTAAACGAGTGAGAATACCCTCAAGTTGACTTATTTCATCAACTGTTTGTAGAAACTCGGGAGTTTGGTCTTCCATAATTTTAGTTGATACATCATTTTGCAAATCTCTTAGAACCATGTTAATAACTTCAACAAATCGATTTAACACGCCCTCAACATTCGAAACATAGCCTGTGGCATTGCTCCCAGGGTTTACTTGAAGGTCAAGTTCGGGTATTCTTATGGTGCAAGAGGAAGATCTCACTACACGCGATTTTAATTGCTTTGAATTAACCATTAATAGAGACCAACAACCTGCTTTTTGCCCTTCAGCAGGGATAAAGTCAGTTTGCTTCCAACCGCAGGAATGGCACATTACTGTGACCTGTGTGTGCTCGCCAAAGTAGGGGATTTCATCGATGTGTGCAATCATGTAGACCTCGCCCTCTTGATTACACACAGGGCAGGGTATGGCAACAGGCGATTCTTGCATCACAATCGTCTCCGCCCGAGTTCCTCAGCACCAGCGGCAAAAGCTTCCATTTCAACTCCCTTGAGACCCCGACAACCAGGTGGGAGCAGCATTAGACGCGTATCAGTCAGTTGTATGATTTGACCTCCTAAATCTCCTTCGATAAATGTGTGCATGGCATCAAGTGCAGCATTGAATTCAGTGTCTCGCTTTATCAGTCGCCCCATTTCAACAATAGAGGCGTGGCCGTCTGCTAACCAATCTAATAATGTCGAGGTCCCGGTTATGTCGTTCAACACTGCCCGGTGCACTACCAAGCCTATATCACTGGAAGTAATTGGTGGGTCAGGGTATTTGTTGCCTAAATTGTGGTATATCTTGGTCGAAGGTACCTGATTTTTCGGTTTTTGCCCGGACATACTCGGCATTTCAAAAGTCTTGAGTGACGAGGTAGCATTTTTCTGTTTTCCGGCATCTGCTTCTTTGAGCATTTTGTCTGCTTTCGCTAATTTGTCCAAATCGGGCATACTTGGCAGTTCAACATTAGCGAATGAGTCAAGGGAGGACTGACGAGTATCGTCCTCTTTCTTGCGCTTCATGTTTTAACCTCAATACTCCTAGCACAATAATACTGCGATAATTTTATTCAATCTCTTCCGTTTCTATGGGGTAATCTGACGGACGAATATCAATATTGAAATATATTGTGATGTAGCATACTTCGCACCAATGTTCAAAAGGTGCCGACGTTAGGGGAATATTGATGATGATGGACAACAACACAAATGTGCTTAAAACTGGTACCAGTACACTCGGTATTACATTCAAAGGAGGAGTCGTCGTAGGTGCTGACCACAGAGCGACAATGGGTCATTTTATTGCTAACAAATCAGTTCAGAAGTTGTTCAAAATAGGAGACCGACTAGCGCTCACTACTGCAGGTTTAGTTGGACACGCTCAATCCCTCTCTAGGACACTTTCAGCAGAGGTCGCTTTGTTCGAATTGCGTCGACAACAATCGATGACTGTTAAGGGAGCAGCCACTCTGACTGCAAATATACTCTCGGGACGACCACATTGGGTTCAACTACTCATAGTTGGCGTTGATGAAGATGGCGGTCACGTATACTCTATTGACTCCGCCGGTGGCTCAATTCCGGATGTTTACTGTGCAACAGGTTCAGGATCGCCATACATGTATGGTGTTTTGGAGGATGGCTTCAAGCCTGATATGACTGAGACCGAAGCATTGAAACTTGCTGCCCGTGCCCTACACGCATCTGGACAGCGTGATGCAGCCTCAGGCAACGGCATGGATCTTGCTGTTATCACCGAAAAAGATGGTTTCGTATTACAAACTCAAGACCAAATCAACAAATTACTTTCTTGATTTACTATTCCCGCAGTTTACTGCATTGTGCTTGACACATGTGTTGCTAAACTGTGGTTACACTGGGTGAAAATATGCGCCTCACATTTAAAGAATTGAAAGACGAGATTGCTAAGATAGTTCCCAAATCTATCGAGTACAAAGTTGGTTTAGAAGCAGGTAACATTGCCATTATTACCAATGAACCAGAGAAGTTTGGTGGCGGCGACGGACTGGTTGGAAAAATTGCGAAAAAAATTAAACGCAAAATCAAGATAAGACCAGACCCAAGTATCGTAAAGCCACAGCAAGAAGCAAAGTCAATTATCGAATCGGTAATACCTGAAGAAGCAGAAATTTCACAGATTTATTTTGATGCTTGTTTTAGTGAGGTGATTATTCAATGTCAAAATCCAGGAGAGGCAGTCGGTCGAAGAGGCGCGAATGTCAATGAGATTCGTAACCAGACTGGATGGATTCCAAAAGTTGAGCGAACACCGCCAATATTTTCCAAATCGGTTCACGATGTTCGCTCTTATCGCAATAGTATTGCAGATGAACGGAAAAAACTGCTCAAGGATTTTGGTCTGAATATCCACCGTCCTAAGCGCCCTAGTTCCACATGGGTAAGAATCACCGCATTGGGTTCATACCGAGAAGTTGGTCGTGCTTGCCACTTAGTTACAACCAATGAGTCTAGGGTGATGGTAGATGTTGGGGTAAATATTGCCTCAGACACTGACCCAATGCCATACTTCACTGCCCCAGAGGCCTTACCATTGGAGAAACTTGATGCTGTTGTCTTGACACATTCGCATTTAGATCATGCAGGAATGTTGCCGGTATTGTTCAAGTATGGATACCGAGGTCCAGTCTACTGCACACCTCCAACGAGAGATCTCATGTTGTTATTACAAACCGATTACATCAAAGTAGGCGGGGCAGAAGGAAAGCGACCAGCATATGACATGGAAGATATCCGCACATGCATGAAACATGTAGTCGATGTCGAATGGGGAGAAACTACCGATATCACCCCAGACATCAAGTTGACAATGTCAAATGCAGGGCATATATTGGGGTCATCAGCATTACACATGCATGTCGCTGACGGCAAGCACAACATTGTGTTTAGTGGGGACCAAAAATACGAAAAATCATGGTTGTTTGATGCTGCAAATACCAGATTTCCCAAGGTTGAGACTTTGATTATAGAATCAACTTATGGCGCATCTGGTGACTACCAACCATCAAGGCAAGAAGCAAATCAAGAACTACAAGATATTGTAACTAGGACGATTCAGCGTGGTGGGAAACTCATTTGTCCCGTATTCGCCGTGGGTAGAAGCCAGGAAGTAATGATTGCAATTGACGAGCTATTCCGCTCTGGTACGGTCAAACCAGTACCTGTTTGGCTCGATGGTATGATACAAGAAGCGACAGCAATTCATTCCTCACATCCAGAATACCTGACCAGCAGTTTGAAGCGTTCTCTATTACAAGACGATGGTGAAAATCCATTCACCAGTGAGTGGTTCAGGCCTGTTAAAGGTCGAGAGTTAAGAGAGAGCATAATTATGGACACTTCGCCGTGTATTGTGCTAGCAACTTCAGGTATGCTCAATGGAGGACCGGTTATGGAATACTTCAAGAATTGGGCTCATGAGGAGCGGAATTCTTTGTGTTTTGTTGGCTATCAAGCAGAAGGAACACTGGGAAGAAGATTACAGAAAGGATTTGGAGAAGTTCCTATGGTGATAAATGGCCAAACAGAAATTGTCAAGGTCGGATGCGAAATGGTGACCATAGACGGTTTCTCAGGACACTCTGACAGACGTCAATTATTGGAATTTGTCGACCAACTACACCCTAAGCCGAGAAATATTATTTGTCATCATGGTGATTATCACAAGTGTAACGAACTCGGCCACACTCTCAGGGAGCGCTACAAGTGTCGAACATATGCGCCGAAAAATCTTGAGACAGTCAGGCTGATATAATCACATTAATGGTATATCAATCCCCGAATCTAACGGGTTTGGAATTGCATCTGTTTCTGTTAAATCAACGCTGTCATCCGAACTACCAAGTGTCGGTTTGTCGATTACTCCTGGGCTTGAATCAGAGGTTTTTTTTGTCGGTGAATTGTTACTGAAGAAGTTCCAAAAGATGACCATTATCATTAGTATTGTAAATGCCAAAAACACCAATGAGAATGAAGTATTACCGTCACTGTTGGTTATCAAACCTACAACCACCAAACCAATCGCTGCCATTAAAATTAGCAATGAGGAAGTGCGAACCACACACTGCGATGACCATTTCATTCAAGAACCTCTTGCGTCTGTCTAACAATATGAAGCCGGGAAGAGTTCCAAGAAGTTGCCACGGTTGGCTGATGACTGCAGTCGCTCCTTGGGGTGAAAACTCAGAGGATGCTTACGATCAAGGATTAGTAGAACTAGGTCTCGGAGATACTCGGCTAATTGAAGCCAAGGGGGCAATGCTTCCGCTAAATTTCGAAGCAACTCCACCGCGACCGCTACCCATGGGTTCGCTTGTTGAGTGTCATATGGCGACCTCATATGCATACGACGGGGGAAGTGCTTGCGCTGGAGTTGCATGGGCATCATGTGTAACGCCAGAAGGCGATGAATGTGCTATAGTTGCCACAATAAGCACTGCTCTAGATTATGAAGAAACTTCACTATTATTGCGCAGGAATCTGCAGAGGAGACTTGCTACTAGAGATTTGGAGGTGGTGAGTTTTGATCTTGCAGTGGATGAAGTTACCGCTGGAGCAGGCCACCACGGAGTCGCAATGGCGGCATTGATTATGCCAAACTCGTTAACACTTGGTGGTCGACAATCAACAGGTCCGATTAGAGGTGGTCTTACTGTCCCCGAAGAAAAACAACAGAAGCGAGTAGATGTGAAAGCCCCCGCCGCTCCCGCATTAAGACCGGGCAGCAAAAGGGGTGGCAGTAACACAGATTTCTCATTATAACGACATTTACAATAACCTTCGACGCAATTAGATATCATGGCAGAGTCTTGGAAAGTGTTTCGCTGCTCTGCCTGCGGCATGTGTCATGGCCGCAAAACAGTTGGACATAATTGTCCTCATTGCGGTCAAAGAACAAATCAATCAACACCAGTTGTTGATAGAGCAGAAAATCCCAACGAGTTGCGAATGAAAGTTCTAATGGCCAATACCCCGCCGGAACTACGAGAATCATTGGCAAAAAAACTCAGAGAGTCTGAAAAACTAATCAAGAGCAATAACACGTTTAGTTCAGCCTTTGGCATGAGAGAGTTACGTAAATTAATCGATGAGCAAGGAAACGTATCAATTGAATCAATTAATGAGCGGTTCGCTGAGTTAGGATTTAGCAACGAAATAGTTGATTTTCTCGACAAAGCTGAGGCGCAAGGAGTGATTCTTAGGCTGAGAGACGGAATCTGGCAATTTCTTGAGTGAAGTTGATAATAGGTAAGTCGTGGCCGGGTATATCGGGCGTATGGGTTAGTTTGGCCTATACTCGGGCGTTTGGGACGCTTGGACCCAAGTTCAAATCTTGGTACGCCCACCATATGTCAAGCATCTGATTTAGAATGTACCCAGATTATGTGGTAACCAAACTGTGTCTTGATGAATTTCGTTGGTACTGCATCAATCTCTGATTGCCAAACTGCATCTTCAAACTGCTTTACCATTTGTCCCTCGGTGAATTCTCCCAAATCGCCTTTTTTTGACCCGCTCGGGCAGGTTGAGAATCGTTTTGCCAGTTTCTTGAAGGTCTTGAGTGGGTTTTTTGCAACTGAAATATCTTCGATTATTTTTCTCGCCGACGGTTTGTCTGGAACGAGAATGTGCCTAACATGCGCCGAACGCGGATTTTTTCTTTTATCATGTCTGCGCATTAACTCTCAACTCCGTTCTTGATTCAACAGCCAATCTATCCAGTATGTGCGCACATACCCAGCAAAACACTAGTAAAATTAGTTTTGATGCAAAACCAGCGGTAAGCTCATTCTCTAAATCTGTGCTAACTCCGGGTATGATTGTAATCCAGCCCAATATGTAGGCGATGAATGATAGTATTGTGTGTGGGGCAACGGACTTGCTAAAGAGCATTGAAAAACACCGCTTATGGTGCATTATGAGCATCATTAATCCAACTGAAAGGAAGAATTTTGCCATAATAATCCCAGACTTTTCTTTACCATAAATCGACTTTACGGGCACTTCTGCAACCCTCATCGAGCGTCTTGATAACTCAATCAACCAATAGTTAGGGTATCCATAGCCTTTCCAAGACTTTGACCAGTTCCAGTGCTTAAGTATTAGTGAACTTGTTGCTGTATACCCGCATTGTGGGTCAGTAACATGCCTTCCGGCAGCCAAGGTTGTAAAGAATCCTAGAACCATACTAGCGATTTTACGCACAAGAGGCATATTGCCAAGACCGTCTTGATGAAGGAATCTATTTCCTTTTACGTAATCAGCTTGATTTTTCGTAACTGGTTCAATCAGTAATTCCAAATCATCTGGATCCATTTGACCATCACCAGCCATGACTACACTTACGAATGGTTCGGATAATGACTTCAGCATTGCTTGGTGACCGGCATCAATTGCCGATCCTACGCCATTACCCCGAAGTTGGATCAACTCCAGATTTTTCAATTCTGTTGAATGTTTGTTGACAATTTGGGCGGTCTTGTCTGAAGAACCATCATCAACTACGACAATACGGTCGACAAAATTTGGTAGGGTTGTTATGACTTTGGAGATAAAATCTTCCTCATTCTTCGCTGGAATGACAACACCGACATGCCATCCATTTCGCATATTTCTCCCACAGTGTTGGGGCTGATGAATATACTTATGGCTAATTGAAAAATACATTCAAACGAGATATTTAGATTCAAGTCGAACGCAGAGTATAAGTTCAACTGAACGTACAATCGCCTGTGCGTAGTGAACGATTACGACTAATCTATGTCGGTCGCGACATTGAGTTGCGAATTATTTCTCTGCTAGTTAGAGCACAAGAAGTGGCAGAAGAGGTTATCTTGATAGACATGGGTTCCACTGACCGAACAGTAGATTTGGCTAATGAATTCGGTTGTCAAGTATTGAATTATAATGACGATGATTTAACCGCACCTAAGTTGGCTAAACTTATTGCTTCCTCAAGCATTGACCAAGACTACTCTAATCTGGTCATATCCGTTACGAGTGATTGGAAACTCAGAGAATTACCGGTGGTAGTTAATCGATCAAGGGAAAGCTGGGATATCTATTTGGCATTCAATAATTCAGTTGGTAATCAAGAACTCATAACAGAGGAATTGGTAATAGAATCTCTGGATATCGACCATTTATTTCTATCGACGAATGGACTTAACGAGTTAGCGAAGGCCAACTCTATGACTAGCATGCTGAATTTTCCTAAAGACCTCAGAGTAAGAGTAATTGAGTCGGTAGAAAAAATAAATATGCCACAAAGAGAGTCTCTCGCTACTGCTTCACGGTTTGCTCAAATGTTTTACTGGATGCTAGAAACCAAGCACCCATTATTTTTGTTTGGCATACCGGGTGTAGTCCTCTTCATTCTCGGATTCAGGTTATCAGGCAATGTTGTTGATACCTTCAATGAATTAAATTCGGTTTCTATTGGAGTTACTTTAACAACAATAGCGATGACCTTAGTTGGTCTGTTTGCTATGATGGTAGCACTTATTTTGTATATCATGGGCAAGCAAGTTGAGCAGATTCAATCGCAATATGGCCTAACGAATTATGATGACAAGATTGTTTAGAGGTAAGATTTGTGTCTAAATTTCGTTATTTGGTTTGTTTAGACATGGACCGCGTCCTGGTTGACCATTTGTCGACTTGGCAATATGTCTACGATAAATTAGGGATATCGAATGACGAATCATTTGAACTTTACAACAAAGGTTTGCTTGATGAATGGGATTGGATAAAATTAGATATCGCCTTAATCAAAAGTAGTCAAAGTAACGGCACAATCACTGATGAGAAGTTACGATCTCTGATGGAAGGTATGCCGATGATGAAAAACTGGCGATTGTTAATCAACGGATTGCTGGATGATGGAGCTAAAGTGGCCATAGTTTCAGGTGGTCTGCAACAGACGGCAAAAGATATAGCTGCCCAATTTCCTTCTAGCAAGCCTTGGTCTAGAAGGTGGGGTGGTATTGACCGTTTTACTGCTGGACGGTTTGGCGAAGGCTATGATTCTAAATTATCAGTATTTACCAATGGTTGGCTTAGAGGTAAAAGGAATTCAAACGGTAATTACGAGGTGGATGATTTCGGAAGATATCAGGTCCAAATGAATGGTAAAGGTGCAATAGTCAAGATGTTGCAACGTAGATATGGCATTTCGAAAGATAAAACCGCATCGGTCGGCGACTCAGCAGGTGATATCGGCATGTTTCAAGAATCAGCTCTGGCAATTTGCTTTAATCCATGGGATAAGAAGCCGCTCGAGTATTGTGATGAGGTAGTTGAGCAGAAGGACTTAGCCATTGTACTTGATAAAATAACAACTAAGTTCAGCAAATGATTTTGTAATATCTCGAACAGGGGATAATATGCCACCAGATGACTACGCATTCATTTCGTCTATTTGCCTAAATTGTGGTTTTATGCTCGGTGAATTTGTTCCCGGAATGGAATGTCCAATGTGCGGTGAACCTATTCTATGATTGTTCTTAGAATAGTTACATCTTCATTTTTTAGATACTGAATGACTTTTTCTATAGAATCCAATTCTAGGTCTTCAGGTGCAAAAACTCCACATTCGATTTGCGTAGACTCACTATTTGATTGATTGATTAGTTCTACTGCGCAGGCTGTGGTTACCAATCCTGTGGTTCTAGCCATTGAACTGTGTCCATCTTTACCGGTATCGACAATCTCCCATGTTACTTGATAGTCAGTGTATGATAAACAAATCTCCATCCAGGTGAATTCATGTCGAGTTTCATCAAATTTCCATGCTTCAATAAGTTGTGAATCGGACAAATGGTCTTTTTCTTGCGACCACTTTTTGATGTGGCCCGGCCACCTAACAGTGTACTCTCTCATGTTTTGTGCGTAGCCTGTGTTCAACAAACTTCTTAATCCGTCGGTAAGGAATGCTTCCATTTCACCAAACTTGTCAACGCTTATTCGGTGTAAATCGCTCAATACTTCAACAGTAACGACCTCCCCCTCTTTGATTATTCTTGCTGGTCTAGTATATTCTTCAATCACATCGGATGGCGAGAATGGTGCCATGTAAGACCAACCTGAATCGGGTTTGGCTGGATTGCCGCCGACTTTGATGCTGATATCTTTTATCTCCCGGTCTCGTTCGTATTCTCGTTTGATAATCATGTTGGATAAACCGGGAGCGATACCAACATCCCAAACTAATCGAGACTTGTATTGCCTAGCCAAAGAATCATGTACGGAAGGTTCCGTTTCGGTAAATGCTAAATCAATAATGTGGATACCTAATTTTATCAGTATGGGACGTAAATTTTCACCTACACTACCGGGTAATAAGTTTAGAATTACCTTCGCCTTAGGAAGGCTGTCCACGATTGTGAAAATATCTCCTTCCTGATAGGATGTTTTCGGATTACTCTTAATCGATTTAGGTATCTGTAAGTCTACAACGTGAACATCGTAACCTTGTTCGCACAATTTTGTTACAACAAATTTGCCGACAAGGCCACAACCCAAAGCAATGACGTCGGTCATAAGATCACTCATGGCGTAACTCTTCGTGAATCTCGTGGGAATGGAATTACTTCTCTTATGTGTTCAGCCCCGCTCAACCAGGAACAAACTCTGTCTACTCCTAAGCCGAAACCGCCGTGTGGAACCCCACCATAAGTGCGCGTGTCGATGTAAAATTGATACGGTTCTCGTGGTGTTCCTTCTTCGTCAATTCTGGCAAGTATTTCCGCTTCAGACCAAGTTCTTTCCCCTCCGCCGATGATTTCTCCATAGCCTTCGGGTGCCAGTAAATCGTGACATAGCACATACTTTTCTTCATCGGGGTCAACTCGATGATAGAACGGTTTGGCAATCTTCGGGTAGTGGGTGAGAAAGTGAGGAACATCAAAGTCTTGGGTAAGGACCTTTTCTTTGGAATAGTCTAGGTCTTGCCCCCACTCAATCTCCACTCCCATGCCTTGTAGGGTGTCTACCGCCTCATCGTATCGCATTCTTGGATAAGCGGAATCGGCATATCTTGCAATAGTTTCCAAATCCCTTCCGAGTGATTCCAATTCCTCAGTTCTTTCGTCTAATAGTGTTGCAGCAATCTTTCTTACCACTCCTTCACCATATGACATAATCTCATTATTATCAGCCCATGCCACCTCCATCTCTGCATGCCAAAATTCGGTTAGATGTCGCCTAGTTCTGGATTTTTCCGCTCTAAATGATGGTGCTATAGTGTATAACCTTTCCAACGCCGGCATAGCAGCTTCTGCGTATAATTGCCATGACTGAGTAAGGTAGGCTTTACGACCAAAATATGGAACTTCGAACAATGTTGATCCACCTTCTACCGCACCGGCGACAAAGTTTGGTGCTTGGTATTCCAGAAAATCTAAGTCACGGAAATAGGAATGTATTGCGCCAAATACAGAACTGCGTAACTTTAGCATTGTCGTCATTCTAGTCGTTCTCAGGTAGAGGTGACGATTGTCAAGTAAAAACTCAGTTTCTCCACCATCAGCAGCAACCATCGCAGATTCAGTTATTGGAAACGGTGTGTCAGGATTTACTGGACCAACAATTTCCACATCTTGGACAATAATTTCATAGCCGCCATCTGCTCTTTCATCTGGATTTGCTAGTCCATGGATGATTAACGATGATTCTATTAACGCTGACTTAACATTCTCGAAGCACTCTTCGCCAACGGCGTCCTTCTTAGCAACACATTGAATTGACCCAGTAGAATCTCTTAGTACTACAAACCGTATCTTATTGGAACCTCTAGAGCGCTTAATCCAACCTTTTAATTCTACTTTCTGGCCGTCATGTTTGCCTTCTAAGATATCTGAAATCCAAGTGGTCTTCATTGCGTCACCAACAACTCCTAGAAGCACCTATAATTGAAATGTCGCTTAATTTCTTACCCCCGTAAATCAACAAAATTTTGTCTATGTGATGGAAAACCTCAAACTAAGCATTTGAAATTGAAATTTGATGCCCAAAGTAGCCGTCTATGCTATCGGTGGAAATGCCTTGCAAAATCCATCGTCCACTAATTCAACTGATTCGGCAGAAGTATTAGCTAAAGTGATGAGTGATGTAATAGATTTGCTAGAATCTGGGTGGGGGGTTATACTTACTCACGGTAATGGTCCTCAGGTTGGTCACCTGATGCAACTAGATGGTGAACTGAGTCACACAATGGATGAATGGGTGTCGGCAACCCAAGGAATGATTGGTCACTCTTTGGCGTTACACTTAGACTCAATTTTATTGAAACGTAGACGCCCGGAGCGAACTGCATGCATTATCACCCGGGTTGAGGTCGATCCTCGAGACCAAGGTTTTACTCTGCCAACCAAGCCTGTTGGTCCTATTTTGTCAGATAAAATGGTTATGACTGCTGATTGGGATATCGCTGAGACGGTTAACGGGCCACGTCGAGTAGTCGCTAGCCCTATGCCGATGAGTGTGCTCGATATTGAGGTTATCAGAAAACTTGTCGAGTTGCGTGCTGTGGTAATCTGCGGTGGCGGTGGCGGAATACCGGTGATTAGAAATTCAGACTATTACTCGGGAATACCCGCAGTGATAGATAAGGATCGGTTATCCGCATTAATTGCGATAAAAATGAACGCTGATGCACTAATAATATCAACATCAGTAGACTCAGTAAAAACCAACTTTGGAACAGAACAGGAGATTTCACACAGAGAACTAACCCTAGATGAATGTGAGAAATTCATGGCTGATGGAGAATTTCCCAGTGGTTCTATGGGGCCAAAAATCGGTAGTCTGATGGAAGCGACTCTTCACAACCCTTCACTGACAGCCATATTGTGTCAGCCCGGTGACGCCCTCAAAGCACTCAGAGCAGAGGCAGGGACAAAAATTGTTGTAAAATAATACCACATATTGATAAGTTGAAGCCGCTTGGTGTGTGACATGAACAGAATAGAAGCCAGTGCACACTGCGATGGACCCTGTGGTGTCTATGACCCTGCAAGCGCTCGAGTCGCTGCTGAAGCAGTACAATCAATGACCAAGAAAATGATCTCATTAGCTGAAAATCACTCCGCTGACAGCGGTTCAGCGGCATACCACAATACCATGAGCAGATACGCATCCATCAAGGAAGAAGAAGCGCAAAAGTGCAAGAAAGAACTCCTTGTTCTGTGGACCGACTTTTTCAAACCAATCCATCTTGAGACACATCCAGACCTCCATGATACATTCTGGCAAGCTGCCAAACTATGCAGTGCTTGTAAGGTCGAAGTTTCGGCGCAACATGCGCAAGAATTGATGGATGCCGTTGAAAAAATACACCACATTTTCTGGTCCGCTAAAGGAAGAGAAGTTCCCTGGATTAGAGCAAGCTGATGTTATGGAAAAACTGCATGTAACCATTCGTGGTACAAGTATGCTGCCATCATTGAAAGATGGTCAAGATATAATCTGCACAGTGTATTGCGGGCAAGAAATCTCAGTTGGACAAGTCGTTATCTTCACTCATCCGTTTGACAATAATATCACCGCGGCAAAGCGAGTCAAAATTGTCGATGAAGACAGATTATTCGTCGAAGGAGATAATCCAGACCCGCTATCAAGTGATGATTCTCATAATTTTGGCTACATCGAAATCTCATCAGTCATCGCTGTGGCTGATTAGCGGGCCTGACGGGGTTCGAACCCGCGACCGACGGATTAAGAGTCCGTCGCTCTACCTGACTAAGCTACAGGCCCAATATGGCCTGAGACATGATGTATTTAATCATTGATTGAATAACGATGTTAAGTTAGTCTACCCATTGGGTTAGTCAATATTTCAACACCCGAGTCACTTGCTAAGACAACAACATCACACATTTTGTTAAACAATCCAACTTGCACAACACCGGCTATTTTCAGAATCTCACCCTCTAACCTGACAGGGTCGTCAATTGTGGGGCCGCAGTGGGCATCAGCAATGTAATTGCCATTATCGGTTATGACAGGGTTATCTCCGGACATTCGGCAATTTACCCTACAATCCAATAAGTTCCCAAGTTGTTTTATTGTTGACTGGTGAGCAAACGGGGTTATTTCTATCGGTAACGGAAATGCGCCCAAGACATCAACCATTTTTCGGTCATCAGCGACGACGACCATCGCTAGAGATTCCTGAGCAACGATTTTTTCACGTAGTAAGGCTGCGCCACCGCCTTTGATCAGGTTGAAATTTCCATCAACCTCATCAGCACCATCAATCACGATATCCAAATGACTACACTCAGATAGTTCCAACAACGGAATGCCAACTTTCTGTGCCAATTTTTCGGTGGCTAACGAGGTTGGAACTCCAACTATTTCTAAGCCCTCATCATGAATTCTTCTTCCGAGTTCAATCACTGTATGTTTTACCGTAGATCCAGTACCCAAGCCAACTTTCATCCCATTTTTGACATACATACACGCCTCAATCCCAGCCTGCTGCTTGAGCATTTCAACTCGGTCCATGTTCTAATGTTATTTCCTGCGGCTATTGAGTATTGTGCTTAACATATCAGTCATCCGCTTGGTAAAAGGTTTTGACCTTTGATAACCTGTGAGTAAATATGGGGAGGAGCGGTAGCAGGCAAGGATTGGCAATATTTCTGTTGTTATTATTCGCTATATCTACCCAGAGTTACTATTTTTCCAACTCCGAATCAAATCTAGCTACAGATAATCAACATGTTTCAGAGGTTCTTGGCCAAGAGGAAAAGATAGCTATTGGTTCCTATCCATACGGTGCAGTCGAGAAAGTGAAAATATCGATTCCTGATGGACAAGTAGTCCAATCTATGAATCTTGATGTGAAGGCCGCAGACCTAGCAACGTCCACAGCTTATTCCTTTACCGATAGCATTGATTTCTCACGTTCATCAACATACTCAGGTGTAGATGTAAATTCCTCATCGCTTTCATTACTACCACAGGAATGGTCCTGGGATTTTGAATCTGGCAGTTTTGGACCGGAGTGGACACTGGGTGGAACCAGTAACTGGTATGTTCAATCAACCACTGCAATATCCGGCAGCCAGACCGCTCAGGCTGGAGTGATTAGTGCCAATCAACTGACTGCATTAACTCTTGATGTTTCGACAATTCCTGCTGGTTCGGGAACTTTCCGTTATCAAGTTTCATCCGAGGGCGGCTTTGATTATCTTGTATTTTGTATAGATAATCCGGGCTGTAGTCGAACAACAGGTTTCAATCAACGTTGGGCTGGAATAACCAGTGGCACTCACACATTTAACATTCCTGCGACTGCGCAAACCCTTACTTGGAAGTATACCAAAGATGGCAGCGTTAACTCCGGTCAGGATACTGCTTGGATAGATGACATAATCATCACACCAACTGGTGGCGCAGGTAATGGCGAAGGTTCGTGGACCTCACCTGCCTTTGGACCACAACTCTCTGGGCAAGGCGAACCTAGACCATATGGTATGATGTACTTGGATGCATATATACCTCCAGATGCCGACTTTGAGTGGTCATTATTGGACGCTGCTACTGGTTTGCCAATCCCTGGTTTTGAAGGCCTTACTGAGGTTATGTTAGACCTTGGTGTAATAGACTGGTTGTCATTCCCGTTAATCAAAATTCAGATTGACATGGCCACCACCACAGGATCATTACCAATAGTTCACGGGATTCATTTTGATGGATTATTACATGATGATTTTGACTCAAACCCATCACTCTATGGTTGGACACTTAGTGGTGTTGGCTGGGGTGCTGGTTCAGTATCTGGGACTGGAACAATGGAAAGCCCTGAGTATTACATAAGAAGTGGCTTCGTCGGAGTAAAATCAAACTCATATCTTAATGGCTCGGGCAGACTTGAATATTCACTAGACTCGGGACAGACTTGGAGTATTTTACCAAATAACAACCTGCAATCTATGGCTGAGCCACAATTCTCTATCATGTTTCGAGCAACTTCTACCGGTGGTAATTGGGTCTTTGATAAAATAGCTGTTGAAATGATAAGAACCAGCGTAGTTGACGGACTTGAACTTGATATTGGGTTAGATGGAATTAGCGACTGGACGATGGATAGGACGGGTATCGGCCGACTAGGCATTCAGGATTCGCTATCTGATGACTCATTGTGGTCGAGTCAACAAAGTAGCGCATCATCTCCGGCAGAATTCTCAGTCTACTTGCCAACAAAAGGTGTCGATAAGATAGAATTTGCAGTGGCTAGCCCTAACAGTAACTTTGTCAATCCATATCTAACTGTATCCCATAATAACCAGGATATTCTCACCAGTTCGCTAACGGACTTCTCTGAAGTTACCACAGTAAGGCTTACTCCATCGCAAATTAGCAGTATAAACAGTGCAATATCTCAATCGATATCTGGAGTAAATCTCAATGGATTACAATTTGCTGAGGTGAAACTAAAAATTGGTTCTTCATCCACAACCTCGACGGTTGATTTCGGCGGATTTATGGCAACCTATGACTCTGAGGTAAACCTAGATTTTATCGGTTCTGATGGACTAATAATTGGTTTAAACAGCGTTTTACCAAACTCACCGCTAGTTAATGGCTATCGCGAAGTGTCAATTCCTGTCAGAATGAAAAGTACTGGCGCCATTCGAATGACTATCAATACGGTCAATACCGCGCCTTCAGTGAACCCCATATCGATGCAAGTTAGCAATGTATCAGACACCTTCACTCCGTCAATGAATTGGATTGACGTTACGAGTTCATTTGATTTCTCTACGGTTGGGGTAACCAACCCAGAAAATTTCGTCAAAGGTGGTTCTTGGTTAGTAGATTTTAATTTAATTGGTGAAAATAATGTTGCCCAACTAAGGTGTAGCACTGTAACGTTACCAATTGTGGGTAATGGTGTAAATAATTGCGTCCAAAACGGCATTCCACTAATTTGGTCGGATTTAGGAACGAATGGTGGTATTACCATGTCAGGCACATCAAGTACACTTGAATTCCATCATCGCTTCAAGTTTCCAGTCGAATGGGATGATGAAGAATTCTTACTTGCCTCGGTTAATATGGTTTCACAAAATGGACCAATGTTGTCTGTAAGTAAATCATTTGGTCTGGGTAATTCACAGGGTGTTGAGAATGATATCTCGCTAAAAAGTTGGACCATAATTGGCTCAAACGGCATTCCATCAGACAATCAGTTCCCGTATCTACAGAGCCAAAGAGGGGAACCAGTTGTGGTTCAAACCCATCTTGGATTTGAAGGCAATGAAGGGACTTCACCAAGGACCGGTCATGCACTCGTTAGATTACTAGTAAACGGAAACGAATATGGCTCAACGTCGATAATTAACGAAGGTGTTGCGTCAATCCCATGGGTTACACCGATTGTTGGAGAAACAGTCCAGTTGGAAATCGACATACAACCTCTGAGGGGGCAGTCAGTATCATATGAAGTTCCCAACGATTTATTGTTCCGCTATGATGCAGTTAATCCACAATTACTATCGATGAATATTGACGAATTTGATCATTTTCAATCTAGCCCATCGACGATGCTTGAGTTCACAATAACTGACCGTCCCCTACTGCCAACCCAATCACAAATAGTGCTGTGGCATTCTTGGGAGCACGATTTTAATCAAAACGGTCAGGCGGACTCTTCAGAACTGGTCAAATACGAATTAAATCAACCTGCAGACCTATCACAATTAGAGGGTGTTTACAGTTACGAACTAGACTCTTCCACGGCTCCTGATGGTGCTTATGTTCAGGGTTGGCTCGAAGTCGCTGATTCAGCGGGGAATGTCTTGACAGAGTCAGGAAATATGTCCCATCCATTGTTCAATCTGCTAATTAGCAGTGATGGGTCTCCGCAACTTGGCTACTCAGAATTGACCTGGGATTACGGTTTCCTTCCGTGGCTACATCCGGGTGAGTCAATCGATTTGAGTATCCCAGTTTGGGATAAAAATGGGATTACAGATATAACAGAAATAGAGCTTGATTTGTCAATCAATCAACCGGACTCATCAACTATATTTTGGAATCGTCAAACAAACATTTGCTCCAGTTCTACACTATATATTCAGATTAACAGTTGTGAAATGGTTGGGGACAGTGGCTCACAACTGTTTACTAATTCTGGCCAATTTATCATCGATTTTGAATTGAAGTGGGGTTTCGACCCAGATGATAGCATTATCAGAACACCTTCAATAAAACTCATTGATTTAAACAAACAATCCACTACCATCGAACTTGCAGATCTAAATTGGCGATACTCAGGTGAGATGGAGATAGATCGTCAATCCCTATCCTACACGACAACTGGGAACAACGATTCAAAAACCGGGTCATGGGTAAAAGCAAGAGAAGATATTGCAATTAGTGGTGCCATAAAATGGGTCAAAACCCAGCGCTCCGTTATGCAGGACTTAGAATTACTATTCACCCTAGGACTGAACCAAGCACCGGTCAATTATCAGCAAGGATTGTTCAATGGTAGCATAATATCCCCGGCCAATCCGGGGAATTATCCAGTAGATATAACTCTGAAGAATCCTCCAAATGGTGCATCGATAATAGAGCCTAACTCTCCTTTACTTTGGTTCATTGTTGATGACGAGGAGCCATCGATAAAGAGTATTGATTATCCACAAGCAGGACAAATTATCAATGAGGTTGAATGGGCATCTCTCGAGTTATTAATGACATTGAATGAAAATAGCTTCTTGGACCAGAACTCAATGGACCTAAAGTGGGAAGTGCATCCCTCAGGATTTGGCTTTGCATCCTCAAGTATCGCCAACGGTTCAGGACTAATTTCTTTATTAGGAGGCATGCCATTTGGAGATTCTATCACCGGATCATATGAGATTAATCTTGATTCAGTCATACCTGAAGAGTTACGGACAACAGCACTTGAGTTGCGCATTTGGGTTAGCGGTAGTGATATGGCGGGTAATTCATTCGGTTCAGTATCTGATGAGGTTTACACTCCGTTCGCTGTTTGGCAGTTGGAACAGCAGTTGCCAGAATACGCACTCAATCAACCTTCAATATCCTATACAGGTGGGCTCGAGGTTGGTAAAGCCATTGATTTGTCAGTAATCATTCAAAATATCGGCAAGTCTGATGGTGATGCTGAATTACGCGTTGAGCGTGTTGAAAGTAATGGCGCCAGAACCATAATTCATTCACAACAAGTGAAAGTCAATTCTGGAGGAAATGGAGTATTCAATCATCGTTGGACCCCAGATAGGGATGGTTCGATGTGGATTGAATTCATCATCATCGGAGGACCAACAGCTCAAACCGACACATTCTATGTAGAAGATGGGGAATCAGATGGTTTCCTTGGTGGTCTTGCTGAAATTAATCCAGTTCTGTTAATTGTCATATTTTTATTAGCAGTCTCTCTTGTCGCAGTACTGATATTTGGTTTGAGAAATCCCAAACCGCCACAACATCAACGGTTACCTGCAAACAAGAATTACCAAGTGGCTAATCGCCAATTCAGACCGAATCAAAATCACCAATATGCTCAACAGCAAGCCCCTTATTCACCGGGTGATAATCCATACAAATGACCTTAGAAGACTCTAAATGGAGAACATATTCACGATAAACTGAGGGAGTAGGAGGACTGCTGACAGAGCTCGACTCTGAGGAAAGTCCCCTCTCCAAAGCGCATGTGCCTCACAGAAGAGAGAAACTAGAGATGGTTAGGTCGATGCAATAGAAACGAACGATTTAGGGGTTGCACAATGATGTTGAAAGACAGAGATTTCCCTAATGTCGATGAAACGAGCAGCCGCACAGGAGCAAGTCCAAGCAGTTCCATTGAGATTGCGCGTCTAGGAACAGGTAGGATGCTAAGTTGAATGCAGTCACCGCAAGGTAACAGAAAGGGGCTTACTCCCTACTCCCTCGCTAATCTTCTAACACCGCATCGAGCGGTTTCATTGAGATTGGCGAAGCAAGAGCGATTCCCTCACCATAATCAACCCAGTATGGTTCACCTCTAATGGCTGATTTAGTAACTTTTTCCGATGTTATTACTGCTGGCATTAGGAATGTGCTGGTGATAAATGCAAAGATAATCAACAAGCACATAATCATGAAGAAGTTTTCTAAACCTGGGAATGTGACCAAAAACCCTGCACCAATACCGCTGACTGTTGTTATAGTAGTCTCAAAAATCGTTTGTCCGGTTTCTTCGATTGAGTTGGCAATTCCGACAGGCGTCTCACCCTCTTCTTGGATACGGTGCATGACGTGAATAGCATCATCAACTCCAATACCGAAGACAATGGTTCCAATCATGGCAGTGAAGATATTTACATTGACATCAGGACTATTCATCAATAGAGGTTGCCAGAGTATTACCACCGCCACGGGTACCATGGTGATTACGCCCAAGCGGAATGATCTGAACACGATTGCAAGCACGAATGTCAAAATAATCATAGTTACTATAGTGGTCAAATTTTGGGAGTCGTGAATTCCCTCGTTGATATCGAGTGACACCGGTAGTCCACCAGTTAGAATGGATGAATCAGTCCCTTCTAACCCTGTATCCTCGACTAACATATCATCGATTTGGTCGCGCAGTACTGATGCTGCGTTGAGATTCATGTATGGTTGAGTAACGTATACTATTCCTTTAGTGCCTTCCTTGTTGAGTAGCATTGATTTGACTTCGTAACTTAATGTATCAAAAACGACATTGACCATGTCTTTTCTTAGCTGTTCCCGGCCTCCCTCACCGCTCGCATCCAAGAGCAGCCAAGCATGACATTCTACAGGATCGTTAGATTCCCAGCAAGGCTCGTGTAAGAGATCCCAAAGACTTCCTTGATAAAGTGCAACATCATCATTAAGGCCAATCGTTACAGGAATCGCTCGTAAAAATGTGATAATGCTTGTTGTGTTGGTTCTTTCAACCTCACCTATTCTTTGTTCTAATCCATCAATCACATCAAGGACCGGTAAATCCCTAATTCTGTCTGTATTGTTGTCATTTGGGCGGTCCTCTGCGCTAAATATGAACAATGATGTTTGACCGCCGCTAAAATATTCTGAGTATTCGGCGAGTGAATTTAAGGAATCTATACCATCAGGAGCCTCAGATGAACCAGTTATCGGCTCATTCATAGAATCAAGGTTAACTATTCCGTAGAATGTAATCGAACCAAATATGATTACTATAGGTAGGAAAGCTTTCACCGGGAACTTTCCGATGTTCTTCCACATGGTGGGGTTAGTTCGTTTGTTATAGCGCAACATCCAAGCAATTGTCGGTACGAGTATGATACTGAATACTAGCGTTGATGCAATACCAAGAACCAGGGTAACACCTACCGACCTTATTGGAGCGACTGTGACTATTTGTGGAGCAATCAAAACAGAGAATCCTATCACTGTAGTCACCGCTGATAGAAATACTGCGACTCCAGTCGAGCTGGCCATTTCTAATACGCACTTTTTGTAGAAATCCATATCCCACAGATCGGGGACTTTCAATTCCTTTTCACCCCGCTTTTTTCTTCTGATATTCTCCTCCTGCATCCTTTGGAGTTCCTTTCGTCGAACTTCTTCAATTCTATTTACCATGTGCAGAGCATAATCAACTCCCAAACCAATCAAAATTGGGAATGTCGCAACAATCATCGGTGTTAGAGTGATATCCAAAATCACTGATGAACCAAAGGTGAATGCTAGCGCCATTACTATTGGTGTTCCTGTTATTGCTACCACTTTCAGTGACCTGTGAAGAGTAGTAATAATCAGCACAGTAAACAGAATTGACCAAGGTAGAATCATGAGTAGGTCCTCATAGATGGCGTCTGAAATATCTTCGAGTACCTTGGTTAGTCCAGTAACAGTCATCACTGTTATCTCAGATTCAGGTCGATTATCAACGACCCTTTCGAAGTGTGCTAACAATTCTTCAAAATTATTGAAATCGTCAATGACCTCAAAATTTTGGTTCATCCCAACAATTATCGCTGTTGTGTCCCAAATACCATCATTATTTGTGTCTTTAATTAGCGTATCAAAACTTCCATTCGATTGTTCAATTATAGTGTCAATTCTTTCTTGCTCAGGTATGGCATATTCGCCACCTCCGGGGAGATTTGAGCACCATTCCTCATCCACAAGAAGAATTCTGGTTGCAACTCCGTGCTCACACATCGAGTTGTTGAACCGACCATCGGCTGAGTTAATCTCCTTTATTACCTGCGCAGGAGAAATAATCCAGAGCACGCCGTCGTTTTCACCGTGGTCGTCCTTATCGTAATCTATACCACGGCTTATTGAGTCGCCGTCAACATTATTGTCATCTCCTTCAACCCAACTTATCACATCGAGTATTGCCTTATCGGTGATATTTGCGTCACTCGACATATCAAATGCATTATCGGTTCGAATGTAAATTACCGTGATGTCAGTTGACCATTCTTCGCGCACCTCGAGTAATAGGTCGGTTGATGGTGCGCCATCAGGTAGAAAAATTTCAACATCATCATCAATTTGTGATTGGAAATCCATTCCTTGCTGAGCGAAAAAAGCTGAGATAATAATCAGAAGTATGACGACAGTGGCCGGTGATGTCAAAACGTTGCTATACATGTTGTCTAAGGACTGCATCGATTTCTCTGAGACTGCCCGTTTTGCTGTTTGATACTTTTCTTTGACAATATCGAGCGGGCCTTCTTTCAAAGACGATGACTCGCTCATGGTTACCGCATTTGTGTGAGGGATTTGAACAATCCTGTTTCAGGATTACCACACCAGACAGTTAATCAGTTTCAATCCAAGCCGAATTCGCGGATTATTAGGTGTCTCAAGAAGCCTCTAGCAGATTGTAAAACTAGACCAGTAGCCATCAAAGCAAGACCTAGAACTCCAATCCAAACTGCTGAGAGACCTGGTCCGATGTAGCTATCAATCTGTCCAGTTACATTTTGAGCTAGATTTAATCCCATAGCAGCTCCAGCCGCAAATAATCCAAGCCCAGGTATCCCAAGGACGAATATCGGTTTTTTGTGCGATAGCGAGATTAGAGCCCACGATAGCACGGTAAAACCGTGGGAAACTGCCGTGAAATTCGAACCTTTAGGGACATCATATCTGACCATAGTCGGAACCTCAGATATTTTCAGTTGCTTTTCATGTGCATCCTCTAGCATTTCAAGCGACAACTCCATACCCTCGCTATCGAACCTCAGCAACTCCAATGCTCGTTTTGAAAAAGCTCTAAATCCCGACTGAGTGTCTTTGATTGAGATATCCCTTGACATATTACTGGCGGCGGTTATCACTTTGATACCTAACCTTCGATATGCAGGCATGTCTGTTCCACCACCCCCATCAATAAATCTAGAACCAATTACGAAATCTTCCTTGCCGTCTATTATTGGTTTGAGTAATTTCGGAATATCGCTAGCCTCATGTTGTCCATCACTGTCAAGAACCACTAGTGCATCTGCAGACATTTCCTTGGCTTTACTAAATAATGACTTCAATGCTCCACCATACCCACGGTTAATTCGATGACGAACAACTATTGCTCCGCACGACTCAGCTATGCGGGCACTAGAGTCCGAAGATCCATCATCTACGCATATTACTGCATCTACGTGCTTCAATGCCATAGTAACGACTGTGCCGATGGTTTCTTCTTCGTTATACATCGGCATGCCTGCAACGATTAGCGGCTCAAGGCCGTTGCGTGAACACCCATCTTTCACACGACATCGGATGTCTGAGAGTATATATGGGTATTGATATTAATATGAAATTCACTAAATTTATCTGGTTAAATCCGAGAACTTAATCAGACATTAAGCACTAAGGCTGGGTAGATAATTCAACACTCTTGAACCATGCAAACTAAGGCTCTTTACAAATCAACTTAATCAGTAATTTGACTGATAGTAGTGACTACTCTCTCACCAATTAGCACTTTGTTCAAGGCATTTAGAGAGATAACTAACGGTACATATTCTTGTCCATCGCTAGTCACATAGGTATCACAGTCAGCAAAAGCATCACTGTTTATCGATACTTTAATTGCACCACCAGCGTTACTTTTTCTGACGTAACCAACCAAGTTACTTTTGTTCTCAAGCTCTTCTATATTTTCGGGTTTACTATTCTTTGCCATATTAAAACTCCACTGCATTTGCAGCAAAGTTTCCGATTTTATTCTACGTTTATCAAACTAAAGGCGTTAACCACTCGGCTTATACGGATGCTATTGATGGATTGACTATGCGAGCCTTGGTAACAGGTGGAGCGGGATTCATTGGTTCCCACCTGGTTGACGAGTTAGTAGATGCAGGTTACAGCGTAAAGATAATTGATAATTTGTCTAGTGGAAATTTAGCTCTGGTGAATCATCAGATTGCTGCCGGCAATGCAGAGTTCATTGAAGGTGACATAACATCCATTGATGACGTTCTCCAAGCAACAAAAGAAGTAGACGTAGTTTTTCACATGGCAGCAAATCCTGATATCAGATTGGGAACGCAGGTAACTGATACCGATTTGAAGCAGGGAACAATTGCCACATACAATATACTGGAAGCAATGAGAATTAACAATGTTAACAAAATTGTTTTTGCATCCTCATCAGTTGTTTACGGTGAAGGTGCACCAATGCCAACACCTGAAAGTTTTGGACCTTGTTTGCCTATATCTCTATACGGTGCAAGCAAGGTTGGGTCTGAGGGATTGATTACAAGTTGGGTTGGGACATTTGATTTCCAAGCGTGGATATTTCGGTTTGCTAACATCATCGGCAATCGAGGGACTCACGGAGTAATATTCGATTTTATTCACAAATTAAAGCGGGATAACTCGCGGCTCGAAGTGTTAGGCAATGGCTTACAGGAAAAATCATACATGGAGGTAAAAGACTGTGTCAGAGGAATGATGCATATCTTCAATACCTCAACATCCCCAATAAATCTATACAATCTTGGTAGCCATGATACATGCTCAGTTAGGAGGATTGCAGAAATAGTTGTTGAGGAAACAGGCTGTAGAGATGCAACCATTGAATACACAGGTGGTGACAGAGGCTGGGCAGGAGATATACCTAGAGCCATGCTCAGTATTGAAAAAATGCTTTCAACAGGATATGATGTCAAGTACAACAGCGAAGCGGCCGTGCGTCACACGACTAAGTGCTTAATCGAAGAAATTGGAATGTGAAAACATGAAAGGAAATTTGCGAAGAGATGACAATGCAGGAGTAGTTGGTAATGCAGCTTTATCGGTTGCTTCCCTGTTTTTTATTGCGATTATGATCATTGCGTTTACCGCCAACCCGGTTGCCATTGGTACGGATGTGGGCGAACGGGCTCCAGATGTTGAGGGAAAAGCATACAACGGGACCTCTTGGGTCGAATTTGATTTTGAGAGTTACTTTGACACTGACTGGGAAGAAGGTAATAAATCCGGACAATGGGTTGCTATAATTTTTATGGATACTGATTGCCCATATTGTCAACAATCTGCTAGTAGCCAATCACAATGGGCCAGTACATACAGTAGCAATAATCCAAATTGGAATGGTCCGCATGTAAATTTCATTGCATCAGCAACTGAACTCGACATTCAAGGACACGAATCCGACCGAGCGGAAATTCAAGAATTTAGGTCCGACTATAACCATAACTTCCCCTATGTTGACGATATAGATCAAGATAACATGAAGGAGTGGGGGATTCCAGGAACGCCAAATTACTTCCTAATCCAACCAGATGGCATTATTGCGTGGGTATCTGATAACTCCAATGAGGACTTAGAGGATGCCATACTCCGCCTCACTCCGCAGGACGGTGCCTAATTTGCTAGATAATCTACTTGTAGCCGCTTATCTCTTGCCAACCTTATTTGGATTGATTCTTGTATTGCCTTTTGGTAAATCAATAGGAGACAAACTCGCTGGCCGATTCGAAATCATGGGAACAGAACGTGGAAGAATTACAGCGGGCTTGCAGATTATCACTTTCTTCGGTTTTGCGGTGTCCGCTCAAACCTTTTGGATATCCTCAAAGATCAGCGAGGGTGGCGACTTTTGTTCATCGTCTGCAGTATTCAACTGTGATGATTTGATTGGAAATAATGATTTGAACGTTGACCCGGTTTTTGGATTATCATGGGGCATGATTGGTATGGTAATTTTTGCCTTATTGTTGTTTATGGTCTTAGTTCTCAAAAATGAGCCAAATGGAGAATATACTGAGCGATTCCTAAACTTTGGTTCTTTGATTACTGCTGCAGGAATTCTTGTAATTATGTTGTTGATTTCATATGAAATACAAGAAGGAAAAATTTGCCTGTACTGCACGACTGCCCACATTGCTAACGTGTCTGCATTAGCAGGATTTTTACGTTTAAGAAAACTACACGAGGATAAAAGTCTGTGGAAAGCCAAACCGAACAAGGATTAGGTGGTAATTTGATTAGTGAAACAAAGATTTGGTCTATAATCACCGTGTTGGCACTTTCAACTTTGTTGGTGTTAGTGTCACAAGAACTTGGCGCTAAGTCTGATTCAAGTAATAGTGATTCAAACGACTTTATCGCTTTAGAAAGCACTGCTGATACACCGGATCCATTGTCCAAAGAATGTGTCGATCATTCAGGACTGGGCAGACATGATCACTCGATGTTAGCAATATACATCAACGGTGAGCAACGGGAAATTCCAACCAACCTCGGAATTAATACTGAGATCTGTAATCAGGAGGGAGGCAACATGCACACAGTCCACACTCATGATGCGAGTGGAAGACTTCACATAGAGACTGCAGCAGATGTCGACATGCCGCTAGGAGTATTTTTTGATATTTGGGGGGTCCACTTTAATGAAACAGGAATCTTTGATTACCGAGTCAGTAATACTCATGAATTGATAATGACCATTGATGGTGTAACAAACAATCAGTTTGACGATTATCTATTAGTCGATGGGAAGGAAATTAACATAATATTCCAAGCAAGAAGTTAGGGCACAAATATTCCTTCAAACAGATCATCATTTGAGTCGTTTCCTGTTTCTTTCATCTTAACAACGGTGATGTCGATTCTATCTGTCGAACTGTAAGC
>Ga0163110_10000128_pt1 | contig 32445 bp, 30 predicted proteins | sample CRUFie1St17metaG_FD_108703 | JGI IMG/M metagenome (GOLD analysis project Ga0163110, IMG submission 108703) | Marine microbial communities from the Costa Rica Dome - CRUD Field 142mm St17 metaG | ecosystem: Environmental > Aquatic > Marine > Oceanic > Photic zone | place: Costa Rica: the Eastern...
AAGGAAAATATAGAAATCATTGAAGGAGATATTCTAAAATGGGAGGTACCTCCAATTGACGTTATCGTTGCTAACTTGCCATATTCAATTTCCTCACCAATTTTGTTTAGATTATTTAATTATGAATGGTCTCGTGCAGTTTTGATGTTCCAAGAAGAGTTTGCGAATCGTTTAGTTGCAAAACCAGGTTCTAAGATTTACGGTCGGTTGTCTGTTATGGCTAATCACTTTGTATCCACAAAAAAATTATTTAAGGTTTCTAAAACAGCATTTCAGCCTCAACCCAAGATTCATTCTCAAGTAGTGAAATTAATCCGCAGAGAGCCAGATTATATCTTAGATGATTTTCTTACCTTTGAGAAGGTAGTGAGATCAATATTTACACATCGAAGAAAAAAAATTCGTAATTGTATAAAGATAACATTTCCTGAAATAGATGTTGCAAAATTAAAGTTTATGGATTTAAGGGCAGAGATTCTAAAGCCTTCAGAAATTGCAGAACTTTCGAATTCTATATTTGCTATTAAATCAGAATAATTTTTTTAGTAATAGCATATCTGTTAAGCTAGCTTTAACTTTTAACTCTCCAGTCATGTATGCTTTTATCGGAGACATTTCTTTGTTAATTAGGGCAATGAGAACATCAGATGTAGCAGTCACTACAAGATCTTTACTCGTATCCTCTGATTCTTTAAATTCTTCAAGCTTCATATCCTTTAGGTTTGAAACATAACTATCACCATTTGAGACTGAAATGCAGATACTTCTCTCTTTACCTTCTATTACACCTGAATATTTAGGCTCGTCTTTTATTCGACTATTAAATTCAGCTACTTTCTCTTCCAATATTTGTTTGATATTACTCATTTAGTCACCGAAATCACTAAGTTTTTTTACAGGTCGAATTCTATCAATTGTTTTCCAACTTTTTCTAGTACCTGAAGGCCACTTTGAGTTATCATGAAAGTAGCTCTTCAAAAACTTAATTGTTCTTTCATCAGAAGGATATCCACTTCCAAAATCCCCTATTTGTATCTTTAATTTCTCGATTTCAAGTTCACGCGTTTGTTTAGCTACTATGGATGCGGCAGCTACAACTGGAATCTTTGAATCTGCTTTATGCATAGATATTACATCCGTATCATTCTCATTAGTTAAATTAGCCTTTATCTCCATGCCAAATCTGTCTTCATTTACATCGGCAGCATCTACATAAGCAATATTTGGGTTTAGCCTAATAATTACTTTTTCAAAAGCTTTTCTATTCAATAGGTTGAGCTGATTTTTTCTTCTATATTTATCTATTTCTTCAGGTTTGATTATTTCGACTGCATATCTATAATTTTGTTTTATTAAATCAAATAATTCTCTTCTTTTCTGTATGGTTAGTAATTTTGAATCCTTGAATCCTGCATCTTCAATCTGTTTGGCATTATCTATTAAAACCGCAGCAACAACCATAGGCCCGATTACTGGACCTTTGCCTGCCTCATCAACTCCACAAATCATGTTTCAAGTACCAAATTCGCCCATTTTCTGGCCATAAAGTATATGGCTGCTTTTTCAGGAACCTCAACAATTGCTTCTGGCATTAATTTTGCGATATTACCCATAGAAACAGGATGATTGACAATAGATCTAATTTTAACGGGTTCATCTCCAAACGCTATAGCTTTTGTCATGGGATCAAAATCTTCTAATTCTTTAGATGTCATAGTAGTGACTCTAAGCCCAGAGCCTCCATGAAGTGAACCGGGCAAGCGTATTAGCCTATGTACGTCTCCAGTAACAGGCTCGTCTGGAAATATAGCAGCTTCTTTAACTGCAATTCGAACCAAATTTTTCTGATGTTTTTTTGCTAAATTATTAAAGATGTCTTCGTTACTATTTTTGTAATTAATATTAATTTTTTCCAGTCTTAATTCTTTTAGTTTTTTAACTAAGTCTTCGCCTTGTCGCTGTCTAAGATTATCAAATATTGAGTTAATTTTTCTTGAAACTATTCCGCTCCATCCTTTGGAATATGAAGGTGGTAATTTTTTTACATCAAGATGCTTTCTTTCAATTCCTTTCCCCCTAATTGCAAATTCTTTGGTGTATCCTGCATCAATTAATATATTTTCTAAATTTAATCCTTTGCCGGTCATGTAATCTGATAATTCTCTCCTAGCTCCAGAAGGTAGAGATAGAACGGATGGAGTTCTAACGTGAACATGATATCCTCTTCCTCCACTGAAAGTAATTAGCATGTCTTTTTCATTCAAACCAAAGTCTCCTAGTAAAACATCGTGTACAAGTCTGTATGTTTGCTCACGAATGTAATCCATTAATTTTGAAAAAGTTATCTTTCCCTTTTTAACCTCTTCCATTTCGGGAAGATGATCTGCGTCTAAATCAAATATTAAATCTGCACCCTGCCATTTCTTTTCCACCATTAATTTGCTTCCAGGTTCTTCGTAGTAGGCAACAGAATGGTACGAATGTGCAGGAGCAGTTTTTTTCAAATAATTATTAATTTCACTTGTTGTACTAAATTTTACATGCCTGTTCATGATACCTCCTCCCCAATTTAAAAATCCCCATTCTCTAGCAGTAAATCTTGGAGGTAGAGTAATTTTTGCAGAGCCGTAATATTCTCTAAATTTATGCTGTAAGAAATCTCTAGTTTTGATTGGTTCTATCTCTTGAAGTAAACTCATCTGACATAGTCCTCCCATTTTGATTTTGCACGAAATATTCCTTGGCTAAACCATCCATTTCTTAGTTTTTGAAACACGGTATATTCCCATGGTTTTCTAGGTAATGATAGTGCAAACTCTTTCAAGATAACATTTATCTTATTTTTATCCTCACCTTTAAGTTCAATGTATGTTATATTACCTGAAATAGGGTTCTCTTCCCAAATATCTGCCTTTATTTTTGAGTCCTCTATGATATATCTGTATACCATTGCCGTTTTTTCATGTGCAATCACAAACGAAACTTTAGTATAAGTTCGGCTGTCGGTTAACCTCCGATATTTATATTCATTTTTGTCTAAAAGTTTTCTGAAAGAAGCAGCAGTGGTTCTTGGTTCAAAACATACAGGTAATCTTACCAATGAATTTCTCCACCAATAACAGGATATCCTAGTTCAAATTTTTCAAGTGTAAATGGATGAATCTCTCCATATTTCAGTACAATACTTCCACTTCTTGTCTCAATGCATCTTCCCGGAATGAATAAAGGATCCTCACAAACTTTGGTTTCACCCGAAATTTGTAGCCTCAAAGAAATACTATCAGATATGGTTCTAGCTTGTGAAAATGTATTCTTACTTGCTATTTGTATCCAAGCAAGAGACTGTACGTTAGTATGCATTTTTACAATTTGACCGATTTCAAAAACCTGCTGCGGTAATTCACGATGCTTATTATTTTTTAACAACTCAAGTAAATTAGGAAGAATACTTGATCGTAGTAAATGGTAATCCTCAGTTACAGGGTTTGCCACTTCAGTCTCATTATCACTTTCTCTTTGTGTATACTCGTGTAGCATTTTCTTTGATGTTAGTGTAAGCGTGACAACTTCTTGAAATCCTAAACCTAGCATAATCTCTCTGCAACTATTTTCTAGCTTTCTAGATTTAAGTGACTTACCAAACAGAGTTTTCGTTGGCAATGATTCAGGAAATTCATCATAACCTATTCCTATTGAAACCTCTTCAAGTAGGTCTATTGGATGTAATATATCAGCTCTGTATGCAGGTACTTTTACAGACCATTTGTCACCTTTTAATTCAGGCTCCATACCACATTTCCTAAATGCTTTAAAAATTCCAAACTGTCCGGGGTCAAACCCTAACAATTTGACCAGGTAATCATTTTCAATCTCATGTACTTTAGGTTCCATTGATGGGACAACCTTATTTTCTGAAGGAAATTTAACCTCAAGCTGCTCGATTTTTCCTCCTCTCTCAACCAGGGCTGCAGCCACTATGTTTACGCAAGAGTCTACAGCATTATCATCAAGTCCTGTAACATCGATTAATATGTCAGTAGTATCCTCAGTTATTGTAGTCAAAGCTCCGTTAATGATAGGAGGCATAGATGCAACTTCATCATTTGAATCTCTGATAATAGGGTATCGGTTAAACTCAGATATGAGATGAGCATATTCAATACCTTTTGGATGTTCCTCAAGTATTTCTTGAGGGGTCATTTCATAATCTTTTTGCAAAGGAACGAATGCAGGTTCATGCGGTGAACAAGTATCATAATTAAATGGTCCTTCCAGTTTTGATAAATCATGAATTCCTATGGATACTTTCTTCCGTTTTCTACCAAGAGTCACATGTAACTTTTCTTGAAGCTCCATTATACACCTTATTGAAATATCATCAAGGGTAACCCCTCTAACAATACCTCCCGAAATGCATGGCCTAATTTCCATTACTTCTTGAGATACAAAAATTTGGGTCGTTGGAGGACTAACTTCATACTCAACTAAACCTAAATTTTGTTCAGTAAAAGCTCTTAGGGCTCTAGCAACCCCCTCAGTTGACAGAAGGTCCGGTCTATCGGGAAAAAATTCAACTATAGCTTCAGAATCATTTATTTCATCAGGATCTGCACCGATTTTTGGTATAATACTGGCGAAATCTGCGACAGATAATTTATCTTTAAGCATACGATTTAAATCTTCTAGTGCTATGTTAATGACTGGCATCCTAGGTTCCTATTGTGAAGGTGTTATAAGGAAATGTGTCTAAAACTTCTTCAAAACTACTTGTTACGCCTTCTTTCACGCTTTCGACGGCGCATTTTCTTTTTACGCCATTTCCAACGTTGTTTTCCGGCTTTTTTCCAGACTCGAGAGCTTCTCTTCATGCTATTAGGATGTTCGCACTCGCCCACTGTATTTAAAATGCGACCTACTAATGTTCAGCAAATAAATTTCCATTTTCAACTCTCTCTCTAGTATCTTTAATTAGGTTTCCAAGTTCATTGTTATCTTCGGTTTTGAAAATTACACGCACTTTTTTAAGATTTATATTATAATTACATTTAATACATTTTTTTGTTTTAAATTTCAAGTCAACTGCTGTAACAAATCTGCACTTTGGACAGCATATAATTCCATACATATTGTAAAACCTAGAAAATTGTCAGTAATTAAATTTTGTGGGAAGTATTATTTGGACATATCTAATTGACAAACCAATGACATATCCTGAATTTCCAAATCACGATGATTTTACAGCAATAAGTAAAGTTCTAGCAGGAGAATGTGAAGGTGAAATAACTGTTAGAGGTTGGATTTATCGTACTCGTTCATCAGGAAAGTTGGCATTCATAGTTATCAGAGACTCAACCGGAAGTATTCAAAGTACAGTATCTAAAAAAAATGTTTCAGAGTCTTCATTCAGCGATGCTCGTAAAGCTCTTATTGAATCTTCAGTTATTGTAAAAGGAACTCCAGCTAAAGACGACAGAGCCCCAGGCGGATGGGAAATAAGAGCATGTGACTTCGAAGTTGTTCACTTTGCAGAAACTTTTCCAATCACCAAAGATCAGAGCGATGAACATTTGCTAAATAACAGACATTTATGGTTACGCAGTCAAAGTATGGTTGCTTCTCTTAAGATTCGTTCAACTGTTTTTAAGGCATTTAGAGATTATTGGACCGATAATAAGTTCACAGAGATTCAATCTCCAAGTTTCACAACATCGGCATGCGAGGGCGGTTCAACTTTATTCAATGTTTATTACGATGATGAAAAAGAAAAAACAGGTCAAAAGTTCTATGCCCATTTAAGCCAATCTTGGCAATTGTATGCAGAAGCTACAATGTTTGGCTTAGAAAACATATTTACCTTAGCCCCTTCATTTCGGGCAGAGAAGTCTCGAACTCGAAGACATTTGACTGAATTTTGGCATGCTGAAGTAGAGTCTGCTTGGATGCATAATCATCAAATGATGGAATTGGAAGAAGGTATGATTATGCATATTATAGAATCAGTGTTATCTTCAAACAGAAAAGAATTAGAAATGCTTGGTAGAGATATTTCTGTTCTTGAGAACATTAAAATCCCATTTGAAAGATTTACATATGAGGAAGTTCTTGAAAAGTTAAATTCGATGGGTTTTGATTTATCGTGGGGTGATGATTTTGGCTATAAAGAAGAAAAAGCTCTAACTCAAGATTTAACTTCTCCAATGTATATAACTAACTTTCCTCGGGAGAAAGGTTTCTATCACAGGCCAGATCCAAATGACCCTAAATCTCTTGTGTGTCATGATTTATTAGCTCCAGAAGGATATGGGGAGATTATTGGTGGTGGAGAAAGAGTTTGGTCCCCAGAGGATTTAACCGAGAGAATTCGTGAGGAGGGGTTAGAGCCTGAATCCTATGGTTGGTACTTAGATATTCGCAAATTTGGTAGTGTTCCTCACTCTGGTTTTGGCCTAGGTATAGATAGAACTGTCAGCTGGATATGTGGTTCAGACCATATTAAGCATGTAATTCCTTTCCCACGCACAATGCGCAGAACTACACCTTAGTTTATTTCAAATCTTTTGCTTGCTTAACCCAATTGTCTCTTTTTATTCTACCAGGGAAAAATTCTATGGCTTCATTAACTTGATCTTCGAGATCAGGAGTCATATTTGAAATTTGTTTGTAAGTGTAAATCCCTAATGCGTTAAGTTTTTCTTCTAAGAAAGGTCCAATACCTTTTATATTTTTTAAATCGTCTTTGTCCTCCTCACTAGCAGTCCCAAGTGTCTTAAAATCAATACTCTCCTTCTTGTCTGCAATTCTAGCTAAATCATCTTCTTTGCTCTTACTTTTCTTCTTTTTAGCTTCTCTTGGTTTTTCATCTTTGGAATCCGGTATTCCATCTCCATCAATGTCACCTTTTCCGTCTTTTTCCATAGGTCCTTTAACTTTTTCATCAATAGGACCTGCTCCACCAAATACTTCTAAAGATCTAGCAACTCTTTTCCTTACATATGGTTTTGAATCATCCATAGACCCAACAAGAGCATCGCGAGCATCACTAGATCCGGCAAATCGACCTAAACCTTTGGCAGCTTGCCATCGTACATACATGTCATCATCATTCATACATTCTATCAAGTAAGGTAAAACAGCCATTCTCCCAGTTCTTCCCAATGCATCAGTAGCTACTCTTCTTGCGTATTCATCGCCGTTTCTTAGTAAATCGTTGACGAGTGGCTCTAGACCAAGTTCACTCATGTTTTGGAATAATTCAATAGCTCCTTTGTTAATAAATGAGGTACTACTTCCAGCTTCGTCTTCGCTGTGTTCAGCTATTGTTTCCACAAGATTGTTAGAGATAGAAACTTCGCTGTGCGGTAACATTGCTTTCAAAGTCATTAATGCTTCATTACGTGTTTCAAAGCTTTCATCTCCTAAATCTTCAACAAGATTCTGAATTCTGCTTGATGAACTGCCGCCATAATTAGAATCACTTTCCATTTTAATCAATCCGTTATCCACTTACAGTATTTAATATTTAAACATCTGTATGAAGGTATATGTCCCCGCGAATCATTTCTCACAGAGGTAAGATTGATTTAAGCAGTTCTGAGAATGATTTAATAGGAATTCAAGAAGCGATTAATCTGGGAGTCGACATGGTTGAGTTTGATGTTAGAAAAACATCTGATGAAGTATTAGTATGTCATCATGATGCCAAAGTAAATGGCGTTTCAGTTTCTAATATTACATATAACTCATTAAAAAATTCTAATGAACGGTTATGTAAATTAGATGAAGTGTTGTCCTTATGCAAAGGTAAAATTGGAGTAAATCTTGAGATTAAAGAAGAAGGGTTTGAGACTAAAGCAGTTGATTTGTTGGTTGCTGATTTTAGTTACGATGATATATTTGTTACATCTTTCATACCTTCTGTTATTCGAAGTGTTAAGGCTCAAGATTCGAAAATTGTATCTGGATTATTACTAGGGGACGCTATGAGTTACCAAGTTTTCTACCGAATAGTTAAGGAAGCTATATCTATGAACGATTTTTACTATTCTAAAGCAGATTTCATATCTCCTTATTACAAAATATACGAAATGGGTTTAATGTATAATTTTCAAAAAAACGGAGTCCCAATACAACTTTGGACTGTGAATGAACTAAAGCTTTTGAAAGATTTAATAAACAGTGACATTCATTCTGTAGTAACGGATGTTCCAAGCCAGATTTTGGGAAAATAAAACTTAAGAAATGTTTGATTTAGAAGAAATAAAGGAGTACTCGCCTTTCTGTCTTTCTTGTTTAGGTCGCTCAGTAGGACTAGTCGGTTTTGGCCTTGACAATCGAGAGAGGGGGATTGAAATGATTAATATTATTGAATTGTCTGAGAATATGAATATTGTTGAAGAGATCATTTGCTCCCCAGAAGATTGTAAGATTTGTGATGGATTGATTGGAGAAATTGGCAATTTTATCGATTTGGCTTGTGAATCAATTTCAGATTATTCGGTTGAAACTTTTAAAATTGGAACTATTGTTGACAAGGACATCCTAAACTTAGAGTCTGAATTTGCAAGTATTTTTGGTGTGAATTTGTCAGAGAGTCTTAAATCTCAATTAAACAGAGAGATAGGTATAGGTGTTTTTCAAAAAAATAAGATTTTAGCAAGATTAGATAATCCCGATTCAACAATAATTATTGATACTAGGTATGATACAATTAACTTAGAAATTAAGTCTATATTTGTAGAGGGCAAATATAACAAATATGATAGAACCATACCTCAGACTTATTGGCCTTGTAGGAATTGTAAAGGAAAGGGTTGTAAAAGTTGCAATAAAACAGGTCAACTATATCCAGATTCAGTACAGTCTGTCGTAGCTGAACCATTCATGAAAGTTACGAAGGCAACTGAAAATCTTTTTCACGGGATGGGACGAGAAGACATAGATGCGGCAATGTTAGGTTCCGGTAGACCTTTTGTTCTAGAACTGCGGATGCCTAGGAACCGAGATGTTGACCTAAATGAAATGGAAGAAAAAATTAATAGAAGCAATATTAATCGTGTTCAAGTAAACAGCTTAGAGTTTGTTCCTCGTAAGAGAGTGGCCGAACTTAAGAATACTGTTTGTGATAAATCATACAGAGTAGACGTATCTATTCCTGAAGATTTAACAATAGAAAGCCTTAAGAACGGGGCGCAGACGTTGAAGGAGAAGCTTGTCAAGCAGCGGACACCAACACGTGTAGCGCACCGTAGAGCAGATTTGATACGCCCACGCCTTGTTGAATCGGTAAATATATTATCATTTGAGCGAGGAATGGTCGAGTTAGAAATCAGAGCTCAACACGGAACCTATATTCGTGAGCTTGTCAGCGGAGACATGGGGCGAACAGTTCCTAGTTTTTCCTCGCTGGTTGATGGAGCATGCAAGGTAGAGGTTTTGGATGTCCTTAACCTTCACCTTGAACATGAAGAGGAAAAAAAATGACCAAAAGATCACAAGGATTAAGGAGCGGCTCACGCCACAAACTTTCACGTTCTTTCAAAGAGAAAGGGCTTTCTCCAATTACACGCTCGTTGCAAACATTTGAATTAGGAGACACAGTCAACGTAGTTATCGATTCTTCATATCAAAAAGGGCAACCACATCACAGGTTTCATGGATTGACTGGTAAAGTGACAGGTAACCAAGGTAAGGCTTATGTGGTCTCAACACGGGTCGGGAAAATGCTCAAAGAACTGATCATAAGACCAGAGCATCTTAGGAAAGCTAAGTAGGAATACAAATGGACGTAGAAAAACAACCAGAACCAGTACCTTTAGGCGTAGCAAAAGAATTGCTGGAAAAAGAGCTAAGCATCAGAGAGAATCGTCTAAGATGTGTAGATTGTGGTCATTTTCAGGCAGTTCCTGAAGTAGAGCCCGAAGCTGAAAAATCTGAAGAAGAAGAAGAGTCTGAAGAATATTCAGGCCCAACATGTGAAAAATGTGATTCACAAAGATTAATTTTAATTGAACAAATACAATATGAGCATAAATTGGCTTTAGACCATGTCCGTCAAATTACACAGGCAACCCCAGAACAGGGAAATCAGATTATGGAAAAAGTAATTGAACTAGAACATGTTAATGATTACTATGCAGCTAAAATAGTTGATGTTTTACCTATGCACGCAGATGACGTTCGCTCCATCTTCGCTAGAGAGCGTTTCTCTCTTGGTCATGATGAAATTGATACCATTATTTCTACCGTCAAGGAGACAATGGGGGTATGATTTATGGAAGATTACGCCTACGTTCTTGATGTATTGCCAGAGGGAAGACCCGATAGTAAAAGACGATTTAGAAGAGAGCCTTTAGTTTACGGATTGGGAATCGAGGAATTCAAGATTTTTGACATGCAGCCAGTAGCTGGTGCAGCCATAAATATTGGTGATAAGTGTTACATTGGGAAAGAGACTGAAGAACGAACGCAGATAGATCACGTCAGAGCACGAGTTAATTATTCTGATTTAACTCATACAGCTCAGAGCGAACTGAGTTTTGTTTTGGATGAAATTGTAAAGGATAACGAGGAAAAGTTTATTCAATTTTACAATCATGCAGGTCCAATTTCACGTAGATATCACTCTCTAGAATTAATTCCTGGATTGGGTAAAAAAACTATGAATCTTATTGTTAGAAACAGGCCTTACAAAACTTTCAAGGAAATGGAAGAGAAAATTTCTAGTTTTCGAAACCCTGAAAAATATTTATCTCAAAGAATAGAGAATGAAATTCGAGAGACAGATCAGAAATACAGATTATTTGTCAAATAATTATACTGAATATGTATACTGAATTGCTCCAGCAATTCTAGCTCTTACGTCGGCATTACCTGAAAGTGAAATTTCTAGTGTCCAGTTTCCACTGCTACCAGCCACGGTGCCCATAATATGTTGATTAGTTCCTGGACTAAATGTTTCAAGCAAGACTTCAGTTCCTTCATGATCACGTAAGACTAGTTCTCCACTGCCTGAGCTTCCGATGTCAGCTTCTAAGTAATAGACTATGTAGTTCCAAGGACCATATCTTTCGTGTCCCTCATTTGCAAACACAGTGTCGTAAACTCCAAAGTCAGGTCCGATAAATTCTTCGTCGAAGAGATCTCCGCCTCTACAAAAGTAAGAATTTCCAGTGTATCCGCTACCGTAATTTGCTAAATTCATAATTAATTCGATCTCACCGTTTGAATTAGTATATTCAAAATTACTCAACCATCTAGCATTATTATCAAAAGTATATTTGATGAATGCTCCACTGTTTGAATTCGCACTTACTTCAGCAACAGTCTCTGTAATGTCAATAACACTTGCTTTGAAATTTTCACCATAGAGAGAAAATTCCCAACTATTATCTTGTTTTAAAGGGAAATCAGCTATCTTCTGTGGAATGTTGTTCTCATAGATTGCATAATCTGACATCTGGACTCTACCAAGTGCAGGATTATAGTTTAAGACAGCATGTCTCTTAGCATCGTCAAGGTTTCCAGCACCAATATAATAGTCTGAATCATCATCATCTACAGAGACAACCATAGTAGTTGAAAATGGTTTATCGTCTACAGTGATTGAGTATTCCCAAAAATCACCTTTTTCCCAATCTGGAGACTCTAAAGATAAGTTCTCTTTATCATTCCCAAAGAGCCCATTATCTAAGCATCCGGCACTTATTGTACTGACCATAATTAAAATTGTAATTACAGATAATGGTTGTTTCACTGTATGCTTCATAGCAAGACTCATAATTATAATTCACTATAACCATCAAGCTTAAAATATTCTCTTGCTTCGGAAACGGTATAAAATGATCCAGTAATTAATGTCTTCTCTCTATTTACAGACTCAATTGCCTTTCTTACGCTTTCATATTGCTTGCACATAATGTTTTTCTTTTTACAAATATTTGCTATTTCTCTAGACGTGGCACTTCTTTCACTGTCCAAATTACAAGCCAAAACTACACAGTCATTTGGCAATTCACAAATAAATTTTTCAATGTCCTTGTCATTAAGCATTCCAAGGATGACTATCTGATATTTTCTATTATTACTCAAAAGAAAGTTTATGGCTTGCTGATTATGAGCTGTATCAAGTGTAAAATTCAAATAAGTTTCCTGTCTTCCAGGAATCGTATCGATAATTGGCATGATTGATAAATCTAAGCATTTTACACAGATTTTAATCCAATCTCCAATAGCTTTAGCATGAAATATATTTTTGCATCTTGGGATGTACTTGTGGTAATTTTTTTCCCAACCAGTTATGACAATTGTCTCTTTCCTAACAATTTTGGCTTTGGTTTTTGCAATTTCATCTAAACTATTTCCTAAATATTCAGTATGGTCTAGTCCTAGAGTAGTTAATATTGCAATTTCTGCGTCAGCTACATTGACGGCGTCCCATTCACCACCTAATCCTATTTCCATAATTGCAAAATCTACTCTTTTATTTAGAAAATATTTATAGGCTAGCGCAGTTAATATCTCAAAATAAGTCATTTCAAGGTTATTTTTTTTAGCTAAATCTCTTAAATCAAATAAATTTTGTGCAAATTCTTCTTCATTTATATTTTCATTATTTATTTTGATTCTCTCTCTAACACTATGTAAGTGCGGGGAAGTAAAACATCCAATTTTTTTTCCAGTTTGCATTAAAGTCATACTAAGATTGTGACTAGTACTTCCCTTAGCGTTTGTTCCACCAATTGATATGACTCTTAGCTTATCTTGGGGATTTCCTAGTAGCTTCATAATCTTTTGGATGCGCTCTAAGCCAGGTACAATTTTGTTTTGGTTTAAATCCTCAAGCCACTTTAGCGATTTTTTGTATAGATTAATGTTTGGCATTACTCAATAGATTCCCATTCAACGGTGTCTGGAGTTACTATACCTTGATCGTTTAAAATACCTCTAAAGTTATCAGGTGAAACCCCGGCTATTTCAGCTCCTTTGGTCAAAGTTGCCTTTCCTTTCTTATATATTTCAACTGCAGATGCATATCTTAGATGATTCTTCTTTTCTATCATGAATCTGAGTGATTCTTTTACTACATCAGATCTGCTACTGAAGTGACCAGAATCGACGAGAGCCTCTATCTGCATGACTAATATCGGAGGTAGTGAGTATGAGTTGCTCATGTAATAACTATTATCAACTATTATTAATAATTATTCACTAAGCTTTATATGCTACTTTCTGGTGAAAATATTGATACGTTATGAGCCTCAACCTAAAAAATTGGTTTGCTAATACGCTAGCGCTTGCGCTAATGTGCTTTGGATTGCTCTTGATTACAGGAGTCGCTTCAGCTGATGCTTACGATCACAAAATGACTGTAAGTCCTAGCTCCCAAACTGGCGACCCAGAAGAGCAATTACAATATACAATAACAATTGAAAATACAGGAGATAATGATGATACTTATGATATGAGTGTCACAAATTCAACCATACCAACAGGTTACACGGCATTTATTCTTCCATCTACATTGTCTGTAGAAGAGGATGAATCCGGTACCGCTACGCTCTTCATTAAGATAGCTAACAGAACAACAAATACAGCAGAGGGTGGAGATACAGCTCAAGTTAGTTTCAAATCTAAGTCACAAAATAGTGACAGCGGTGGTAAGACTAAAACTCAAACAGCCTCGTTGACAGTCAATAACGTATACGGAACAACTTTAACTCCATCAGAGGGTGAAAAGACTGTAGATCCAAATGAAAATGTTAAGTTCATGGTTAGTGTTAAAAATTCAGGAGGTAATACAGAGGATAGTGTTACGATTTCCTTTACTGCAAATGGCGTAGATTCATGGGATATAACACCTCAACCTTCAACTTTGACACTTGATATTAATGAAGTTGGTTTCTTCAATCTTTCAGTAACTCCAGATATTGAGGCTATAGCTGGATTGAAAAGTATTTCGATTGTTTCAACTTCTGAAGATGGCCAGACGGTCTCTTCAACTTCTGTCACAGTTAAGGTAAATCAACTTCCTGCACTTCAAGTGGACAAAGTTGGTTCCAGTTCTAAAGATGTAGAAGCAGGTAAGCGTGTTTACTATTCCTTCGAAGTTACAAACAAAGGTAACGCAGTAGATACATTTAATTTGGCAGTTGACACTTCTAGTTTACCTTCTGGTTGGGACGCATCACTAGATCAAGACAAGATAAGCAACCTCGGGGTTGATGATAATATTACTTTGACCGATGTTTTAGTTGTTAAAGCACCAGAAGATGCTGCTGCTGATGTTGAAACACAAATAATAGTCACCATATCTTCAGATTATAATGCATCAATTAACTCTACTTACACTTCAAGAACCACAGTTCTTCAAAATTATGAGCCAAAATTAGCAATACAGGGCGAAGACACACAATCAGCTAAACCAGAAGAGCAAGTGAATTTTACAATTAAAATCACAAATGATGGTAACGGTGAAGACGATATTTCTCTATCACTGATTGGAGGCAATGCTAGTTGGGGTCAGTTGGGAGATTCTGCTTTTACACTAGCTGCAGGAGCAAATGATACTACTACTTTGAGGGTAACACCGCCTAAAGATACCGAAGCAAAGAACGGTTATAACCTAGTTATTAGGGCAACATCCGAAGACGATTCCACGATAACTACCAGAAACATTTTTGTTAATGTGCTTCAAATTTACGAAGTTTCAGTTCAAGTGTCCGGCGACAGTTCTAAGAAAGGTGATCCAGGGGATGAATTAATCTTCGAAATGACTATTAAGAATAAAGGCAATGGAGAAGACACAGTTTCACTATCATTAGAGGGCGAAAAGGCATCATGGGCTTCAATTATCGATGAAGTTGAATTAACTAGTGGTGAAACAAAAACGGTCAATTTGACTGTAAATATTGATGATGACGCTACCGTAGGCGATAACGATATTATAGTAAATGGTACCTCGGAAGACAATCCCTTAGCATACGACACAGGAACTGTGAAAGTTTCTGTTAACAAACAATTTAAGGTTGATGTAGTCGTTTCATCTAAGAGTGGTGATCCCGGTTCAACAGTTCAGTACGACGTTAGAATCCAGAACGAAGGTACTGGTGTTGATACATTCACAGTTAACATAGATGATTATCCGACAGGTTGGTCTGTTGACCCTGTATCTTTCCAGGTTGAGGATGTCGAAGCTGGCGGCGAAAAATTAGTATCATTAAACGTTTCAATTAGGTCTGGTGAAGATAATAAGGCATTTACGATTAATTTGACTGCATCATCGGACGAAGCACAGAAAGAAAATCCTCCGAAGTATGCCAATAAAACGGTCAGTATAATCACAATTGTCAACCAAGAGTATTGGATTGATTTGTCAGTTGCTGATGCAGATCGAACAGTTGAAGCTACAGTAGGAGTTCCGGTATCTGTAAAGATAGATGTGGATAACCTAGGAACTGGCGACGATATTATTGCAATGACTAATACGCCTCCAGAGGGCTGGACAGGTGTTGATTTCAGTAATCCTTTCATTAACGTAGCAGAAAATGGTCAAGAAGAAGTAACTTTGACAATTACAGTCCCAGAAAGTACTTCGAAGGGAGATTATGAGCTAATCGTCAAAGGAGTTTCAGATTGTGACGGTTGTGAAAATGGAACCAAATCAACCGATTCTATTACTTTAACAGTTAAGGTTGATCTGAGTAGAGGCGTTCAAGTTAGTACAGATGTTACACAAATTGAAAAGTTGCCAGGTTCTACCGCAACCTTTACGATTGACGTTAAAAATACTGGAGATGGAGCAGATAATCTGATAGTCTCCATTTTAGACGATGATTTGGGATGGGCTTCATCTAACACCACATCACTCACTCTAGACAAAGATCAAACTGGTTCAGTTACTGTAAATGTAACTCTACCTGAGTATGTTTTAGACAGTCTATCCAATCAAGAGCGAACAGCATTACAAGCTAACAGTTATTCTATAACAGTGAAAGTTAAGTCTGGTGGCGATTTATCAGTTAGTGATACTGCATCACTACAAGTTGATATAGGTCAGATTTATGGTGCTAGTGTAGAGATTGTAGGTGCAACTACTATAACTTCGTATCCTTCAACTGAAACCCAAGCATCTGAACGAACTGAGAAATTCACCTTTAAGCTTACAAATACAGGAAATGGACAAGATTCAGTTAATGTTGAAACAATTGCAACAACATATCCAGATGAATGGAGTGTTGAAATATTCCAAAGTTCTTCCTGTACAAGTTCTTTCTCTGGTTCCATAGGTGCTGGTCAATCCAAGTACCTTTACTTGTGTGTAGAACCTGATCAAGATTCAGACATTGGAAATTACAGTGTTCTAACCGAGTTTTCACCAAATAATGGTATTGACCCTGCTGTTCAAGTCTCAGTAAATCTTGAAGTTGCTTCTCCGAGAAGAGAATTATCTGCAACAGCAATTGACAGTGTGAAGGAGATATACCCCGAATATGAAGGCTCTACTACACAGAACAGTGTAAAATTTAAGGTGAAATTGGATAACACAGGTTCTAATGATGATATTTTCATTCCTGAAGTTGAATCAACGCTTGAAGATGGTTGGGAAGTTAGTTTCTACCAAGATAGTTCTAAAACACAGAGCTGGCCAAATGCTGGAGTTACAATACAAGAAGGCGAGCTTGATGACCTTTGGGTATTTATTTCAGTTAACGATGAATCTGAAGTTGGAAATGAAACGGTTAAAATTTCAGTAAGAAATGAAGAAGATGACCCTAATGCACGTCAAGAAATTGATCTAACAGTTGTAATTCAAAGGCCTGAAATTGTAATTAGGCAAAGCAATATTCGAATAGAAATTGATGGAGTATTTGGTAATGCTACGCAAGTTAAAGACGGAGATACAGTAGTTGTGTACGTTGATGTTGAAAATACAGGTTCAGCTGATGCAGACGATGTTAACGTTGAAATTTACTACTATCCTAAAAAATCACCAACAACCCAACAAGAAATTGATGAGTTGCTAATTGCAGGATTTGAGCTTGATGATGCTAAAAACACTTACATTTATCAGCTATACGGTAGCAGCGGCAGATCAACTAACATCAAAGAAGGTAATTCCAAAGAGTTAGTATCAGATGATTGGCTCATCAAAGGTGGTGAATGGTACGTTGAAGCCAGGGCAGATTATGATGAGGACAATGACAACGGTGAAATTCTAGAAGAGAACGAGAATAACAACGACGCAAGATATTCCGAATTACTAAGAGTAAAGCCAGATTTACAAATAACTGCAATGCGTGTTGACAGCAAGTACGCAGGTAGCAACGCAGGAACTCCAAACGTTGACGATACTGTAACTTTTACAGTTACAATTACTAATGCAGGAGCTGCTGATGTAGATAACAGTCGTCTGTATATTACAGCAGATACAAGCAGTGAAAATGTTAGACTTAAGGACCGTACAAATCAAGAATATGTACTGTTCGATTTAGATGCAGGTGAGACTCAAGAAGTACGCTTCAGGTGGAAAGCTCAGCTAGAGGAGTGGACTGCGTTTATTGCAGAAGTCAATCCAGTATGTGATGACGTAGATATTCCAGATTTTACTTGTGAATCTGAAGGAGATGGTTTCTCCGAAGAAACAGGTAGAATGTTTGATGAATTAGGTAGGTATTCAGACAACGTATGGCCAAGAACTGGAGTGTTTGAACAAAGTGAGGTTCCAGTTGAATTCTCAGTATTGCCAGATTTCAAAATTAAGAAAGTAGTTATGGATCCGACTTCACCTCAAGTTGGAGAAGAAGTTGATATAACTGTAACTCTACAAAATATTGGTAATGCAGATTGGCAAATTTCATCTAAGCCTTTGCAAGTTAAGTTCGAAGATAGCACAGGTACTGAAATTTCACAACAAGTAAGTGAATCAATAAACAAAGATGATACGACAGAGTTAAGTTTCAGTTGGACAGTTCCGGATAAGGATAACAAAGATTTCTTAACTTTGACATGGACAATAGACGCAGGTACAGGATCTTTTGAGATACAACAATGTAACACTTGTGATCCATTGAACAGTGGAGACGGAACCGACAATGATGAATTTGTTATGGAAGACTTCGAGCTTCAATTGCAAGCCGTTCTTGGTGAGATTGAATTTATCAATACTCTAACTGAGAGGGAATTAGTCAAGGGAGTTCCTCTGTTAATGCCCGTATTAGCATTAGTTGCATTAATTGCTTTAGCAATACCTCTTGCAGTACTACGCAGAAGATCTGGTAGCTCATCATCGTCTTCAGATTCAGAAGAAGAGTCAGATGGTGAAGAAAGTCCGGGGGAGGAACCTGTGGCAGCACCGCCATCGAAGATTAGTGTAGCAATAGTATCAACAATTGATGGAAAGACAGCAAATGTCAAAGTCCCATCTAATATGCCAGTTAACAAATTGTTACAAAATTGTGTAGGAAAATTCCCATTACCGCATGCAAACTTTGCAGTAATGTTGAATGGTGTTGCAGTTGATAACAATTTAACACTTGCAGACGCCGGATTGACTGATAAGTGTCAGGTCGATTTAGTTCCATTAGAGTAGATATCAAGCAATGCTTGACGTTTTAGTCGTAGGAGCTGGACCGAGCGGTTCCCGTACAGCCTGGAACTTTTCAAAAAAAGGGTACAGTGTTGTATTGCTTGATAGAGCCAAAATTATTGGCGAACCATGTCAATGTGCTGGCTTAGTAACACCTAGAACTTTCGAATATCTTGGATATGAACGTCCTATTCTACAAGAGATGGATGGAGCTAGACTTTGGGGTCCAAAGGATTCGTTTTTAGATTTTCAGGCCTCTGAAACTAAAGCGTTAGTAATTGATAGGCCAGATCTTGATCGTTCTATTGCAGAAATGGCTTCAAATGCCGGAGCTGAGCTTCTTCAGGGCCACACATATTTAGGTCATGAGAAGATTGAGGGTGGTATCAAGGCAAGTGTAAAAAATAAGGACAAAAAGTTTAGCATTGAAGCTAAGTTATTGGTTGGCGCAGATGGCCCTCTGTCTAGGGTTGCGAAAAATGCAGGAATCAGCGGAAAGAGGGAAATATTGACCGCATTTGGGGCTGATGTAAAAGGATACAAAGGCCGAGACACTCATGTAGACCTCTTCGTCGGTTCTGAATTAGCTCCCCGTTTTTTTGGTTGGGGAATCCCTACAGGTCCCGATGAAGGTCGAATTGGCATAGCTACCACTTTACCACACAAGCCAAGGCATTTTTTTAGAGATTATTTTTTGAAAGGAGCACCTTCAAAATTACTTGGAGGTGCTAAGATAATTAATCTAATTAGTGGTTTAATCCCTTTTGGAACTGCAAATCCGAGTTATACCGATAATGTTATTTTAACAGGTGACGCAGCAGGTATGGCAAAGCCTACTTCAGGTGGTGGAATTTATTCGGGCTTAATTTCTGCAGATGCAGCCTTTGAAGTTGGTTCTAAGGCTCTGGATTCTAATAAATTGAGTGCAACTAATTTAAGTGAATATCAATCTATAATTTCAACTCGGATTGGAGGTGAATTAAATAAGGGCAGTTACCTCAGGAAAGCCTTTTTGAGTTTGAATGATGATCAATTAGCTGAAATAATATCGATTCTTGGTGAACCAAAGGTAAAGAAAACAATCGAAATGACGGGAGACCTAGATTATGCTTCTTTAGCTGCCTTTTCGGTACTTAAAACTCAACCAAAATTGATTAAATTTGCCCCTCATCTTCTGAAGCCATTTATTTAATTCAGGATAAGTTTCTTCTTCTTCCAGGTAAAAAATTACAGAAAGTCCTGCAAATACTACTGTGAGTGTAATCAGCAAGTAAAGAGGCCATTTTGGTATGGGTTTTTTGACTCCAAAAGAAGAATCTGGAATTATGCCATCAACATTTAGTGAGTTAAGGTTAATATTTCCAGGATAGTCTTCAGTTAGGTTTGTAGTGGCATTAGTCCACTGTTCCATATTCCAGAAACCTCTTGACTGGAGCTTTCTATCAGTTTCATTAAATTCATAGCTCATGGAAAATCTAACAAAGTAAGTTCCTTGTTTAGTATCCTCCCTAGTATTTACATCAAATCTAAGTTGGACAGTTTGATTAACCAATAGTTGTTCTATGTTAAATTCTGCAGATTCAAGATTAGGGCTGTCTGAACAATTTTCTTCATTATTTTTGTAGTTCCAACAATTTTTTGTGATAGTTGGTCTGTTTGCGCTGTTAATTTCAACCAAAGTTTCTGAATCATCAATATCAGCTCTATGATATATTTCAGCATTAATACTGACATCAGTAATATTTCCGATGTATCTATTTTGTATTTCAAGTGAAAAAATACCCCTTTCTCCAGGTTCTAGTTGTGGTGTATTAAAATTGTGAAAATTAGGTATATTGCCCGGGTGGCTTGTATAATCATCAATTTCAGATTGCGCAATAGGCAACATCATTATGATTATGACAATGCCTAGGACTTTTCTCATTGTATGTCAGATAAAGCTCCCTTTAAAACGAGTTTCACTACCTAGATAGATAGAATTTATAAGGGATAGTCTTTGTTATGCTATGAATTTGGGGCATATCATAGGTGTTATTTTCATTTTTTCTCTATTTTTTGTAATGACCGAGGTTTCTTCTGAGTCACTAGAATATGATGTCTTAAAGGTAGATTTAGGGGAGGACGTTGCAATTTCAAATTCAAATTTATGGTTAAATGGTGACATACTTGTTGATGGTAATCTATCTATTGAAAATTCTCATATTAATGTGAATAGATCAATTGACTTGACAATTTCCGAAATTAGAATTAATTCAACGGGAGAATTACGAATTTTGAATTCAACAATTAGTGCTTACAGTAATGATACACTTTCTTACAGCATGTTTACAATTGTTTCAGACGCAGGTTCCTTGATTATTTCTGGAGCAAGTATTGATTACTCAATGGTTTGGCTTGTGGGCGGCGATGCAAGCATTGAAAATACCTCGTTGGATGGCCACAATATTGTAAACTATGGCGTATTTTCTGAAGATACAATTTTAACTATGGATAACGTTTTAATTTCGAATTATACCTTAGGTCTTCGTTCAATAGGGTCAATACCTTTACAAAACCAAGTTACTTTTTCTAATTGTTTAACATGGATGACTCAAGAGTGGTGGGTAACCTTCACCGCAACTGATACTTCAACAAATTTGCCGGTTTCAGGTTTTCAAATTCGTCAATGGGATTCTGATGGTTCTATGCTAGGAACTTGGAATTGGGCAAAAGAGTATGAAATTGATTCCACAGGTCAGCGAAAAGATCATGTAGCTAATTTTTCAGCATTTGCAAATTTCGGTTTCGCTCGCGTAGATGATCAGTGGTCTCAAATTGTAAGTTCAAACACGAATTTTAATCGCTCTTTCAATCTTGATTTATCTGCAATAGAATATAAGTCTGCAGAAGTCTATGCCTCAGGAAATCCTTGGAAGTCAGGACAAGTTGTTTCTAAATGGTCTGAGATTAATGTTTATGTTACCATAAATAATCCAACAGATTATAATTTCTCTAACTTATTTCTAGATATGGACATTAGTAATAACAAAGGTTTTGCAAGAGAAAGTATTTCACTCTCTCCAAAGGGAGAAACCATAGGTAATATTTCATGGAGGGCTTCTTTGGAAGGGCCATTATCTCTCAAAATAACTACGTTTTTGGACTTAAGTTCATCAGGTAACCTTACCCTTTCGATGTCAAAGTTTGTTGAAATAGGAGATGCAAGCGAAGATACCACAGATTCAGGGAATATGCTTACGTTATTTGCTGTATTTATCATACTAACGATATGCTCTTATGTTATTTACAGCGGAATGGAAAATCAAGATCCAGACTCAGAGTTATCAGATGGCGACTATGATTCCGGCGAAAAGACAAATGAAGATGAGTATGAGAGAGAATTGGCAATTCCAGATGAATCTTCAGAGGAAGAGTAATCATTTTGAATAGTATAATTCTAGGTATTGAGTCGACAGCCCATACAGCAGGTGTTGGAATTATTACCTCAGAAGGAAAAATATTGTCAAATCAAAGATCAATGTATATTCCCGAAGAAGGTGGTATTCACCCCCGAGAGGCTGCGAGACATCACTCAGACACTTTTCCAGTTCTTTTTGATAAAGCTTTTAAAGAAGCGAATTTGAAGTCATCAGAGATTTCTTTAGTTTCGTATGCTCGAGGTCCCGGACTAGGTCCTTGTTTAAGGACAGGAGCAACAGCTGCAAGAGCATTTGCTTATTCGCACGATATTCCTCTTATTGGAGTTAATCACTGCGTAGCTCATTTAGAGATAGGCTTGCTTGAAGGAGCGACTGATCCTGTTTTGTTGTATTTGTCAGGAGCTAACACACAAGTGATAGCTTACGCATCTGAAAAGTACAGAGTCTTTGGGGAAACAATTGATATTGGAATTGGTAATGGTCTAGATAAATTTGCTAGAGAGGCAGGTATGGGTTTTCCAGGCGGCCCTAAGATTGAAAAATTGGCTAAAGGACCTGAACTTTTGGATTTACCTTATTCAGTTAAAGGAATGGATATGGCATTCTCTGGCTTAATGACTGCAGCTAAATCTAAATTAGATTCTGGACATTCAATTGAAACGGTTACTTATTCATTGCAAGAAAACGCATTTGCAATGTCTTGTGAAGTTGCAGAAAGGGCATTAGCCCATACAGGAAAAACTGAGTTAGTTTTGGGAGGAGGAGTTGCTTGTAACGAAAGGCTAAGACAAATGGCAACTATAATGACTGAAGAAAGAGGCGTCAAGTGTTTTATCCCCTCAAAGGACCTGTGTGTTGATAATGGAGTAATGATAGGCTGGTTAGGTTATCAGATGGTTAAAGGAAACTATAAAATTACTGAAGAAGATAATAAAGTTCACCAAAAATATAGAACAGATATGGTTGAGGTAACTTGGAGATGATATTTAGAGGTGCGGAAGCCGTAGTTGAGAAGATTAAATGGCATGATTTTACAGCAGTGTCTAAAGTAAGGAATAAACGTTCATACAGGCACCCTGAGTTAGAAAGGAAACTTGTTGTTGAAAGATTGAGAAGTGAGTCACGAGTTATTGAATATCTTTTATCAAAAGGAGTCTCAGTTCCATCTTTGTATGAAGTTAATCCTGAGAAATCTCAGATAATAATGGAGTTTATTGATGGAATGACTCTTGAAGAAGGTCTTAGAACAAACAAGTTTAGAGACTACTTAACTTCCACAGCAATTCTCATATCACAAATTCATTCTTCTGGAATAGTTCATGGAGATCCAACAACTAGTAATTTTATGATTTCAGGACAATTATATGCAATTGATTTCGGTTTATCGAGTTTTGATGACGATGCCGAATCTAGAGCTTCTGATCTTCGCGTTTTTTTAGAATCCTTAGAAGCTCATCATTCTGAAATAAAGGGAAGAGAAATATTCTTAGATGCTTACTCTGATTGCAAATCTTCCGGAGAAGTTCTTAAGGCCCTCGAAGTATTAGAGTTACGCGGACGATATAATTTGATGAGAGGGTAGGCTCACTGTAATAAATCCCCCTTACCAATTACCTACGAGGCATATCTTGAATTTAGTTAGAATTTTTGTCGCATTTGCTTTTCTTGTACTATTAGTTTCTTCATCTTTTAATGCTGAAGCTGAAAAAGACCCAGTTTGGACATGGTCCTCCTCAAGTTCAATTACTAATGTTGCCATATCTTCGGACTCAAAGAATATTTCAGCAACTTATGCACAATCAGTTTCTTTATGGAAAAATGACACCTCTTTTCCACACAATCCTTACAATACTAAGACGTTAGGTGATGGCATTAGATACATGGAAATGTCGGATGATGGTAAATATGTTTTAACCGGCGAGGAAACAAATAAACTGACATTGTGGGAAGAAGGTACAAAGGTATGGGATAAAGGAGGTTTTCTTGCAGGATTATATGGAATAGACATCTCTGCAGATGGTTCAAACATTACGGCAGTTGATCGCAGAAATGTTTATTTTTTCGACAAGAGCAGTAGCACTGAAGTTTGGAACAAGAATTTTGCAACTCAAGAAATGGCTACGGCTACTATTTCACCAGACGGTAGGTATGTTGCGGCAGGTACCTTTGACGGAAATGTTTATGTTTTTTTAACTTCCGATGAGGATAATGTGTGGTTTCATTCTGATGCGCTAGATGGTAAAATTACCGATTTAGAGTTTTCAGGTGATAGTTCACATTTGATAATTGGAACTGATTCAGGCAGAGTGCATGTATATTCTTCTTTAGGAGGCGATCCAGTTACGATGTTTCAACCTGACACAGTATCATGTGTTTCAGCTGGAGCTAATTCAAAATATTATATTTATGGGACTGAAGGAGGAATGTTAACACTTTTTGATGGTACAATTGGGGCAGATATCTGGCAGAAAAATATAGGTGGTGATGTTAGTGACTGTGTTTTCAACGGAAAAGGAACTTATGTTTTTGCAGGTTCAGATAATAAAAAAATAGTTTTAGCTAACGTGACCTCAGGGGATGAAGTCTGGCGAGTAAATGCCGTAGATGCAGTGACTGCAGTATCGGTGTCTCACCGGGGCGAAAATCTTATCGTTGGAAGTGAATCAGGTCTATCTGTGTATTATGAGCAATTATTAGACAATCAAGCTCCAGTAGCTAACATAGATTCAATTAACCCAAGTATTGCTCTTCCTGGCGAAACAATCAATTTTACAGGATCAGCAGTAGATCTAGATGGCACAGTTTCCAATTATCATTGGTCTTCTTCAATAGATGGTAATCTTTCCTCATCAGAGACATTTACGATTTCTAACCTGACGATGGGTCTGCACATAATCACTTTCATGGCACAAGATGACGAGGGAAGATGGAGTTCTCCAGTCACTAAGGAAATAGGTGTAGGAGATTTTCCCGAAGTTTCAATATTATCAATTTCAAACTGTCCAACGTTAGACAATTGCTTGATAAGTTTAGGAGATATGATAGTAATTTCGGCTACAGCTTCATCTACAACTTCAGAAGAAATAGATATTGAAACATTTGAATGGATGTCTAACTTAGATGGTGAAGTATCAAATACTTTAAACTTGACTTCTACAGAATTAAGTCTAGGTAAGCATACAATAACCTTCAGAGCTAAAAACAGTGTTGGTTTTTGGTCCGCAAATGTTAGCGTAACCATTACAGTTAATGCAGTTCCGACAATAGTTATAGATTCAATTAACCCAAATCCTCTCATTGCCGGAGAAGAAGCTCAAATTACAGTATTGGGTTTAGATGCTGACACAGAGGATATCCTAACTTATTATTGGTATACTGAAACTGTAACCCTTTTTAATGACAATAATCAAGCATTATTTTCTTCTGAGATAACGGACCAAGGCGAACATATAGTTTCAGTTTATGTTCAAGACTCCAAGGGTGCAAAGAGTAATGTTCTTAATTTGACTATATCTATTATTTCACAGCCTTCTGTTGAATTAATTTGTGATCCAGAAATCGCTTTGAATGAGGAGGCTTTCTTCACTGCATCAGCTTTCAAGCCCCAAGGTTCAATTGTTAAATATGAGTGGGATTTTGATAGCCCAAGTAGAGTATCGCCTGATTCTGTTGATTTTATAGGTTTTAATTTTGCAACACATTCTTATAATTCGGCTCCAGACGATGAAGAAGGATATTTAGTTGTAATTAAAGTTACAGATAATGATGGACTAATTGCTACGAATTATTGTCAAATTCCTATTGTTGAGGAAAAAACTTCAGCGACTTCTGCATCAACAAAAGAAGAAGCCGGCTTAAGCTCTCAATTGACAACCACAACGGGTCTACTTGGTATTGCAATACTTCTCATTGGTATTGGAGGGCTCGTTTTTTATTTTAACAGAGATAGCTTTGACACATACTCACCACCTATTTCTCAATCTTCTCCTAAACAGTTGTCCGATAATTCACCCCTAAATTCTGAATCTTATGATGAGGAAGCAAAAAAGCCTGCAAAAAAGAAGATCGTGCGAAAACGAGTTATTACTAAAGAAATTCCTGAAACTATGACCGTTGAATGTCCGGAATGTTCCTCACAAATTGAAATTCCTAAGATATCCGGTTCACATGCACTTAAGTGTCCAGATTGTGGTTTAGAAGGAGAAATTGACATCTAGATAGTGTCTAGTTATATTTTATAGGGTTCTTGTACTGGTCAACTTGTAGAGATGAAGCGCGTAAAGTTAATTAATGACCCGGCCGAGTTAGTAGCTCTTTTTAGAGCTGTAGATTCAGAAGTTAGAAGAAATGTATTGAGCACTTTAGCAGAGGGTTGGACAATGATTAGTGAGTTGAATGAAAAATTTGGTGATGAAGCTAATGATATAATTGTATATTATGAAAAATTTAAGTTGATTGAATCTAGATGGGAAGTGAATAAAGAAACGGGAAGGCCCGAGAAGAGTTACAGAACATTTTACAATGCTTTCCAAATTTCCACATCATTAACATTTGACGAGACGCAAGAGCTTCTTACCGTTGTTTTGATGCCAGATAAAGAGTTTGTCAAATATGAATCTAAAATTGTTGAGTTAATAGGAGAAAATGGAACATTTGCTAACGATGTCGGAAGAGACATAGATGTTAGTTCACTCACTTTGAAAGGTTTAGTTAGGCGTTCGGTAAAATTTGATTTTAAGGGGCATAACATAGTCCCATTGAAAGAGGAAGAATAGTGAACGATTTAGAGATTGATGAAACATTACCAGGTCAAGAAATTGAAGAAGATGTCAAAGAAGAAGTTATACGAAGAGAAACAGATTTATCTTCCACGGTTAAGTCATCAGGATTGTCACTGAACGATCACCCAACAGATGCTGAAAAAGCAGAATCATTAAGGGGTTGGTTGTATCTTATCGCTGGTGCAGGTTACGGAACTCTTGTTGTTTACTTAATTTTAGTTATTCGGCAAGGTATGAACATACCTTTGCTTAGTTCTGGTTCCGAAGTCTCAGATACCTCAGGCGCATTATCAACTGCAGTTCTGATTTCAGCAATGGTTTATGTAACAATATGGTTTTTTATGTCCGGAAAAAACCATTCATTTTTCACTGAAGATCCTGATAAAGCTAAATTTTACGCCGGAATAATTGGCTTAGCCTCCTTAGTAATAATAGCAATCAGTTGGGAAGAACATCAAAGAGAAATGATTATCTCAGCAATTTTAACCGCAGTTTCAACTTGGTCTTATATCCGTTCGTCTGAAATGAAGGCATAATTTTTTTATTTTCTCAAGTTACAATTCTTCGAAGACACAGTTTCACTCCCATGTAAGTCATGATTGCAGTCATGGTAGTTATGTATGTCATGGAAAAAATTATATTTTCTATTCCATCCCCATATGCTAAGGTACGTGTGACTATTGCGGCATGAGTCAAAGGTAAACACATCGCAATATTTTGTGCGATTGGTGGAAATTCACTCAAAGGAAAAAAGGTTCCAGCTAAGATAAACATTGGATTTACAAACAGAAAAAAAGGTATGTTAAACCAGTCTATAGAGGGAGTGTACGAAGTTAAAATGAGTCCCATTCCTGCAAACATCAGTCCAATTGGGATTGCAATAAATGGCATTAAAATGGCTCCTTTTATTGAAATCAAAGGCTGATTAACTACGTATCCAACTGACAAGATTGCAGTAGTCATTAGAATTGCATTAGTAACTGATTTCGTGGTGGCCCATAATAATTCAGCTACTAGTACATCAGATGCTGAAGCAGGAGTTGCAGCTATTGCTTGCCACGTTTTTTGGTAATACATTCTTACAAAAGCAGAATACGTAGCCTCAAAGAAAGCTCCAAACATCATAGATATTGCAAGAATTGATGGAGCTATATACTCTACATAACTAACACCTCCCATTTCGTTAATATACGCACCTACTCCAAAACCAAATCCTAAAAGGTACAGAATAGGCTCAATAAGAGGCGGCAATAGATTTGTTCTCCAAGTTCTTACCCAGACATCGGCATGTCTTCTCCATACGGCGTATACCATTTGAGGAGAAATTCCTTGAATTTCTTGCATCCTTAATCTCTTAGTTGTCTCCCTGTTAAATTTAAAAAAACGTCTTCCAGCGTAGCTCTTCGTCTAATGATATCAGTTAGATTTTCCTCATCATTGAACTCAGATATGATATTTTCAATTTCTTTTCCATATAATATAATTCTATCAGTAACTCGGCTGAAACTTACTTTCATTAACTTACATTTTCTTTCAATTAAGTTTAAAATTTTTTCATCTTTTCCGAATGATAATGCTACTAATTCGGCGGCATCATTTCCGATGGTTTTTTTAATTAATTCTTTTGGATTTCCTTGGATCAAAATTTTACCAGAGTCCATAATAGCTAGTTGATCGCATAATATTTCAGCTTCATCCATGTAATGTGTAGTAAGAAGAACTGTCCTTCCTTTGTTTTTAAAAATTCTAATTTGGTCCCAAACGCTATGTCTTGCTTGTGGGTCTAAACCTGTAGTTGGTTCATCTAAAATTAATAGTTCAGGCTCATTTATCATCCCTCGTGCCACTATAAGACGCCTTTTCATTCCCCCAGAAAGATTATTAATTTCCTGTTCAGCCTTATCTGTTAGTTCGACTTTTTCAAGAAGTTCTTCAGCCTTTTCTTTCGCTTTATCTAATTCTATTCCAAAATATCTGGCATAAACAAGAAGATTGTATCTAACTGAAAAATCAGGATCTAAATTATCTTCTTGAGGTATAACTCCAATTTTTTTTCTAATCTCTCTACTATTGCTAATTGTATCCATTCCTAAGACCTCCAATTTACCATTTGTAATTGGGGATGAAGCTTGAATCATCTGAATCATTGTTGTTTTTCCAGCACCATTTGGGCCGAGTAACCCAAAGCAGATTCCTTTTGGGATTTCTAGAGAAACATCGTTAACTGCACAAAATTCACCATAATTCTTGGTCAACGACTTGGCTGAGATTGCACCGTTTTTCATTTAATGGTTAGTGACGCCACATTGGTAAAACCGAGTTGTATCCAGCAATAATGACTCCAGTCATAGATGCTACTTTTTGGCTTGTGGTTCTGAGATGCTCTGGATTTAAATCAGAAATGTTTCCTACACCCAATGAGCCTATAGCTTTCGATAATTTCATCCCAAAATCCTTTAACTCATTACTGCTGCACTTATTCTGTAAAAAGATTCCGGAAGCTCCTAATGCTAATAGTTTCAATGAACCTTTGTAATCCAATTGATTTGTCTCGGCTAGGATTGTAATTTTATCCTTATAATTTCTGGATGAAACAAGTGCAGCTTCAATTGGTAATTTATCGCCAACTAAGATTACACCATCAGCTCCAGATTTCACAATTACTCCTAAATCATTATCTACATCACCAGCATAAATTCGGACAATAATTGGTACTTTGTTTGCAGAACCTTGATTCAATAGATTAACGATTACAGACAAATCAGTTGGTCTTTTCATATCTAATCTACGATTTATGTTAGTTGCAGTTAAATCAATGATAGCTACATTTGAATTACTTATATTGTCAGTTATTTTTTCATTAATCTTCCAATTGAAATACGAAGGAGCATTACTTCCTTGCCATAAGAGTGGAATTGTAAGATTGAGAGGTTCTTCCTTTTTAGAACCAATCGTCAAAGATAGATTTACTTCATCTAATCCCGGAGTTCGAGGTCTTCTAGTAAGGCTGGCAGGAACTAAAACTATATCATCATTAAGGTTAGCATAATCCGGTTGATAGCCTTTTTCTTTTTTTATTAAATTCTTTGAGGACAGGGATTTGAAATTTAAATTTCTTGAATCAATTCCATTTTCCTTGAGTTCAAGTTTTACTTTTTTCCAGTCACTTGGAGAAATATTTTTGGTTTCAATATTTTCATTTTCGTCAAATTCTCCTGCAATGAATATCTTTCCATTTTCCATCATTTTTCCAATGTCACCCAGCACATCTCCACAAATTATGATGTTGCCTTGACTCATACATGTAGCTAAATCACCTCTTACACTACCTGAGACTAGCAAATTCCCCCCGTGCATTGAAGATCCTGCATCTCCATCTACCGTACCTTGAACAACTATTCTTCCGTTAGACATTGAATGTCCAACTCCGTCACCGCAGTTCCCATTGATGATAATTTCACCGTCAAACATTCCATTTCCTACAAATCTTCCCGCATCTCCATTCAAAATAATCTTGCTTCCTTGATTCAATCCTCCAAAATTGTCTCCAGCCTTTCCTTCAAATACAATGTTTGTTTTAGGAGGCATATTTGTAGCAATGCATGATTGGTTTGCTAAATTAGTGACTTTAGCAGTATCATGATTTTCAAATCTTTTTCTCAACTGCTCATTTATTAGCTCAGAGGTCCAAGAATCTGAGTCGCTCATTGTAATCGCATTTGTAACCTGTATTTAGGTTATTAGGTGGGCTTAATGCCCTCTCGTAACCATATATTCTAATAAATCTTCAAGCATTGTTCTTGCCTCACCATCAGGATATTTTGAAATAGTATTCTTAGCGCCATTTAGGTATCCTAATGCTTGTTTACGACAATTATCAAGTGCTCCGCAATTAGACATGATAGTAACAGCACGTTTTACATCAGCATCAGTATTATTGTTTTCATCTAGAATTTTAATCAATTCTTTTCTCTCTTCCTTTTTAGTGCGACTCAAGGCCTCAATTACGAGGAGCGTACGTTTTCCTTGTCTAATGTCAGATCCAGAAGGTTTTCCAAGAACTTCAGCAGACGCTGTTGCATCAAGATAGTCATCCCATATTTGAAATCCTAATCCAACCCATATTGCCATTTGCCTTAAGTCATTTGCTTCATCCTTATCTTTACCTCCAATCATAGCTCCACCATAAGCTGCAGATCCAAACAATATAGATGTTTTTAGCCTAATCATTTCAAGATAAAGCTCAGGTTCCACAGTTTCCTCTTCCTCAAAATTTATGTCCATTTGTTGGCCTTCGGCAATTCTTCTTACTGTGTACGCAGTATGCCTTACTAATTCGGATTTAATATTATCATCAACTTTACTTTCAGCAATCATTTCAAATGCATACGCAAAGAGTGAGTCTCCTGCTAAAATTGCGGTAGGTAGCCCATACACTGTGTGACATGCTGGAACACCGTGCCTAAGGTCATCATCATCCATTACATCATCATGAACTAACGTGAAATTATGAATAACTTCAAGAGCGGCAGCGAACGGAATTGCTTTTTCTCCATCTCCTCCGACCATCTCACAAATGAGTTGTGCCATAACTGGGCGTAGGCGTTTTCCCCCCGCAAGAGGTATGTGTGCCATAGCTTCGTATAATTTCTTAGGTTCACGTACAACCAAGTAATCATTTAGAGCCTTTTCAACATCTACGGCCTTTTCAGCTAGCTTTATCTTTATACTCATTCTACTTCTCCCATATGATGTACTTCATTATCATTAATGCTCTCTATAGATTCCAAATTTCTCCATATTTTACTGAGGAAATTATCTTTAATTAATCTGAACCATGGCCCTATTTTAACATCATTCCCATTAGCTTTATCAAATAAATCATTTAGTTCTTCTTCATCTACGTATTGAGTCTTTTGTATTTCGTTTGGGTTAGGGTCAATTTCAACATCGATTTTAACAACAAAAATGTAGTCAACCTCATGTTCAATCCATTTTTCATCAGCTCTAGCTTTGTAATGCATTTTAGTTATAAAATTTAAATCCTCAGTTCGAATTGCATTAGGCCTTATCCCAAGCTCTTGTACTAATTTTCTGGATGCAGCTTTTTTCGCGCCTTCAATACCTTCCTCTTCGCCGTCTTGATAAAGAGGATGGCTACAACAGCTGTTTGCCCAAATAGATGGAAAGGTTATTTTTTCATCAGCCCTTTGTTGTATCAATAATTTTTCATTTGAATTGAAAATTAAGACACTAAAGGCCCTGTGCAGCTTCCCATTACCAAGATGGCAGTTTACTTTTGAGTCCTGCCCAGTAATTTTATCATTTTCATCTACTATGATGCAGTTTTCATTCATCATTTCTTTTTGGGCCTCGTCATATCCTTGAAGGTCTGAATCTCCAACTGCCATAATCTTCTAAAAGGTGGGCAATTAAAAATGAATAGTACAATTAAGTTCTTTATTGTAGCTCTTCATGTACTTATATGACAAAGCTGGATTTCTTGGATAAGTTAGGAATTGAAGATGTAAATTTAGGAGGCTATTCAGGTAAATGGTTAGGCTCTGGAAGTGATTTGGATTGCATAACTCCAGTAGATGGAACGTTAATTGCTAAAGTTAAACAATGTAATCCAGGTGATTATGAAAATATAATGCAAGCT
>Ga0163110_10000129_pt1 | contig 32295 bp, 32 predicted proteins | sample CRUFie1St17metaG_FD_108703 | JGI IMG/M metagenome (GOLD analysis project Ga0163110, IMG submission 108703) | Marine microbial communities from the Costa Rica Dome - CRUD Field 142mm St17 metaG | ecosystem: Environmental > Aquatic > Marine > Oceanic > Photic zone | place: Costa Rica: the Eastern...
AAATTTCTCCTACACGGTTCCATTTGACCAGCCACTTGGCCTAATTACAATTTCAATAATGTATAACGGAACGGTTGACCTTCTATCGACTCAGAGAAATATTTCAACAGTTACGATTCGCTCTACTACTGTAATGATTGTTGACCCAATTACAGCTAATCCAGTGGCTGGTGAATCCTTTACGATTACAGGTTCAATCGCAAGCGATAATGGTAGTGCTCTTCAACTCAGAAATGGAGATCCATTAACTGCTAATGTTTTGTTTAGAATTAATGGTAATGCCTCCGGATTTACTTTGTCAGATGGAGTGATTCAGCCTGATGGCACATGGAATGCAACAATCGCCCTATCTTCTGGATTTGCAGCGGGAAGTCATATTGCTGAGGCCCAGTATATTCCTTCAGTGAATTACTATTCTGGTTCGACTGCAAATCAGTCATTTGACAGCAGAGGATATACTGTATTGGCCTTTGTTAAACCGTCATTAGATGGAGTAAATCAACCATCGCTCAATGATAGAACCGATAGAGGAGACGACGTAAATGCGCGCCTTCAACTTCTAGATAATACTGGAGCACCGGTTGTAGGTGTTCAAGTGACTGTAAATCTAAGTGGAACGCCTGTAACCGCAATTGGAACAACAGATTCACTAGGAACAGTTGACCTGAATCTTACGGTACCTTCAGATGCACAGGTCGGTTTCCATGATTTGAATGCAACATTCCTAGGAACTCCTGGTTCAACTGGTCTCATCGGGGATAATGCAACTGTAAAATTCGTGGTTCTTGCAGATACCAACATCTCGATTACAGAAAGTTCGAGCACAATTACTGCTGGAGAAACATTGTATGTCAATGGAACATTGCTGGATGATCTTGGTTTACCGCTGCAGATAGATGGAGTAGACTCAATTGCAGTTGTGTATCTGCTAATTGATGGAGTTCCTGTCTCAAGTGTTCAATCTAACGCATCGGATGGAATGTTCATGTTCTCTTGGGATTCACCCGAAAACATTGGAGCTGGACTTCACAACATACAGGTCAGATTCAATGGTGGTAGAGACTGGGTTGACCCAATCGGTGAGGGTGACAGTGCTAATCCTGATTTCTACTATCCAAGTAGTGCAACTGAGGATTTCTCAGTAGCTGTTCCAACAGAGATTGTGCTAATTACTCAAGGCGGGCAAGTGGATAGAGAAGATACACTAAACGTGCAAGGGCGATTAATCGACATAGTTGGTAATTCACTAGATGGCCAGACCATTGAAATTTGGCTTGATGGTTCTTTCCTAACAAATGTCACAACAGATGCAACAGGCCAATTTAACGCTGTGCATCCAGTCCCTGCAGATGCTGCTTTGGGTCCAGTATTGTTGGAGACAAGATTTGCTGGAACTCCCGAATATTTACCTTCACAGAACAGTGGAACTTGGAATATATACTCCAAAATTTACGTGGAGGTTAACATAGAAACGCCTCTTGCTGTAGAAGAATCAACCATTATCGATGGATTTGTTGGCGATAATTTACTGAATCCTCTAGAAGGTATGTCAGTATTGCTTTCGATTGAAGGTATTCCTATAGGAAATGCAACTACTGATGCAAATGGTAACTTTACTGTTGATTGGCAGGTTCCAAATATCTTTGAGGATGGTGAGCATATTGTTGATGCAATAGTTCCTGCTCAAGGTTGGTATCGTGCTGGACAAGGAAATACTACTTTCTTCCTAGCACACAGGACAGGTATTACATTTGATATTGCAAATAATGACGCTACAAGAGATGACTTCTGGGAAATTTCTGGAACTCTGTATGACCTTGATACTGCTCTAAATGATGGTCTGCCTGGTGAGACAATCATTGTCGCAATCGATGGAGTTCAGGTTGCTACAACAGTTACCTCGATCACAGGCGAATATTCTGCATCAATCAGAGCAGATTCTACTTATGCAAGAGGAAACCATGTCATGACACTTTCATTTGAGGGAAGTACAGGACACTTGCCAGTTTCGACAAATAACACAGTTGTAGTTTGGGCAGATGTAATCGTCAACATCGATTCAACAAATAACTACGTTGTAAGGGGAGACGGCATACAGCATAGAATCCAAATTACTGGCAGAGTAACAGAAATCGGTGGTCAAGAAGTGTCAATCGACAATTCAGAATTGGTACTTGGTGATGGAGTTGATTGTGATTCTGGTATAACTGAGGCAAGATGTATCAATGTAGAAAGCGTGATTTGGAACGGAGGCACATTCACACTTACTGCAACAGCGCCTACCTGGATGCAGGCAGGTCAGATTCAGTTGAATTTGGAATCATTGTCCAACTCCTCTCTATACCTACGTTCAGGAAATGCTTGGACTGATTCAATGTCGATTAGAATCGAATTAGAAACGCCATTTGATGTCGACATAGAACCAATTATTGAGAATGAGCAAGAAGTTGTGAGTGGAGAGATTCGCCTAATCGCTAACGACACTGAAGAAGGTGTCGAAGGTATTGTGATCAGGATTTATTTGGAAAATGACAGCGATTCAAGACTTGATGAAGTTGTGATTGTAACAGATTCTGAGGGTGTAGCAGAATTTGAGTTCAATGCAGAACCTCCATATGGAGATGCATCTGAGTATGGAGAATTGACTTTAAAGATGTCAATTGGATCTAATTTCATCCTTTCAGATGATTCTATGCAGGAATTCAACACTCAATTCAACGCCGGAGTGAAACCCCAATACACCTACGAAGGCGATGGAGATACGGTTCCTTGGTGGCTGTATGTAATTGCAGTGTTGATAATCGCAGGTGCGACTGCATTTATCATCATGAAGCGCAGGTCTGAAGATGCTAGTAAGGAATTGGCAGACATATTCTCATACACCGCTGAATTGCTTGCTGCTGGCGACTCGATGAGAGAAGCGATCTTCCAGTGCTACGAGAGCATGGTTCACGTCTTGATGGGACGCGGCTTCTTACGCCGTGACTTCGAAACGGTTCGAGAATTCGAGATGGCAATTAGAGCGGCTCTTCCAAACTTATCAGAAGAGTCACTCACTGCACTCGATGGAATCTTCGAAGAGGCTAGATACAGCCGCCACGAGATGCGTGAAATGGACAAAGCAAAGGCTCAGGAAGCTTTGACAAGAGTAGTTGCAGAAATCGGAAGTATTGGAAATATTCCAAATCGCTGATTACCATTTGATGTTTAGAATTCCATCACTAAGTGATGCATCTATTGTACCAGATTCTGCAGGAATTGGGAGTTTTCTTACAAACTCTCCAACCTGTAGTTTGAGTATACTGTGGCCATCGAGTTCGCCTTTTGAAAGATGAATTGCATCCACGGTTGCACCATGCAAGGGAATAGTTAATCCATTAGAAAATAGGTCTCCATTAAGTTCCTTTACGATCCAGTCAAGGCGTCTTTCTGGAGCGATATCTGCCATGTGTGATTCTGGAATTTCTCCTGAGGTTACCAACATCATTGTGTGTCGGTCACGAACCTCTGCGAGGTGGTCTCCAGATATTTCAAAAGCAGCATGCAGTTCACTAGGTGATGCCTCTAAGCCGTCACTTACAGCCTGAATTTCGACCTCTTCCCACTCTTCCATGATTTCTACCTCCGGTGGTGGAGCATATTGAACCTTTCAGGTTTCGATTTCTCTATGAACTTTCGAAAAGAAGCGTTTTGCAAACCTACCTGAACCTTCAGAATCACTTACTTGATTCATTTTGATATCAGGTGGATAACAGATTGAATATGTTCTCTCGATGTTTCTTCTGTCAAGCAAGACGATTAGTGCCCTATCGCCCATTGCTCTGATAGGTCTACCCATTGCTTGCAGTATTGTGTTGATTGCAGGTTGTGAATTTGCATATCTCCAGAAATTTCCTTGTCCAAATTTATCCTTGATATATTTAGAATATGCTTTTTGCAATAGGTTTGGTATTGGATTTTGGATTCCAATACAAATTACTGTATCCAAAATACCTCCTGCATAATCAACACCTTCTGATAGTCTTCCTCCAAATACCCCTGCTAAAACAATACTGCGATTACCGAAATTTTTTGATTCCTTTAAGTCAGCCTTGAGTGCGCTGATGTCTTGTTTTGACCACTCTCTTGACTCAATTTTTTTCTTTTTGTTAGGGAGGTACAAATCTTCCATAATTTCATTCAAGAATTTGTATGAGGGTGCAAAAACAGCAACATTGCCTGGAGTGTTAGCTACGATTGATTGAACGTGTTTCTTTATTTTTTCAGTATTATCATTACCTCTACCTGTCATTTTTGAAGTCACATCAGTGGCAACCACGATTGGGCGCCTAAATTTTTCAAATGGGGATTTGTGTATCGATTCTCCCCTTATATCGTCACTTATACCTAGAAGATCTGCATACATATTTGGAGGATTCAGTGTTCCAGACATCAAAATCGATCCAGAGACTCTGTCAAAGATATCCCCTGATACAAGTCCTGCATCTAACAAATGTGTGATTATCCTACCTTTCTTACCAAAGTCGGCGGAATACACTAGGGAAATTGCTGGGCTATCACCAAACCTAGAAAGTACGTCGATGAGATGGGCTAGAAGGTGACTAGACTGCTCATTATTCCCGTCGTCATCAATTTCAACCTCGTTGGATGATAGTAAGATTGACCACTCCCTCAGTCTATGCTTTTGTTGTGGTATGAAAAGATCATTTTCTTGTGTAAGAGTAGTTTGTTTAGAGGCTTCTTCGACTTTGTCAAATGCTTCATTCATCCACTCAAAAACTTGCTTTGTTTCGACTGAAATTTCATTAGCATCTGAAGCCAATATCTCTGAAGAGAGTTTTTCAAACTCTCTGTCCAAAATTCTACGGAATTGCTTGCAGACATCAAGACACCACTCTCGTTTTTTCTTCGATTCCCTAATTGAAACTGCATCACTATCACTCATGTGACCAATATGGTCCTCTACCTCGAACTCAGCATTTCTTACCATCTCAGGAAAAAGACGGCGCTGCATTCCCATCCTCACACGGGAGGGAAGATTGTGAGCTTCATCGACTATCAGAACCACATTTTCAATTTCTAATCGCATTGAACCAAGAGATGCTTCACGAACATCATCAATGAATATGTGATTATAGTCACATACTAAAACGTCGCAATCTTTTACTGCAGAACGACATGCAGACCAAGCACATACTCCCCAACTTTTGGAGATGTCAATAGTTTCACCAACATGTCTTGGTTTCTCCAGAATATATTTTCTTATGTCGTCTTTACGACTTTGCAATGAAGATTGATTGCTGTTTTGTTCGCAATCACACTTACCTGTAAGAGGATTTACTGTTTCACACATTGATTCTCGACCTATTAAATCAACCAATTTGATTTGCTTTGAGTTTTGTTCGAGTTTTTGATTTATCATCCTCACGGTTTCAACTACTATTTCATGTTGGCTTTGTTTTGGTGTCAGAAAGACAATGGTTTTTCGTGAATTATTTGCGTGAACGTATTCGAATGCAGCAGCAAGTGCTGCTGCGGTTTTTCCAATCCCGGTAGGTGCGCTTGCTAGGTGTGCGCCTCCACGATTCAGTGTTTCAAGGCAGGATGCGATCATTTCTGATTGTCCTTCTCTTGCCTTTGGGTGTGCTAGCCAAGATAGACCCGCTTGCTCACCCATGATAGTATGGCTTCGCCGAAGGTATTTGATGTTGAGCATTCTAAACAGCGGTTGCACTAGTTGAATAATTTGCACCCAGATGTGGGGTCTGGGTGCGTGTGGAACTAACCCTGCTCAACAAGCAGGGTTGGAATTGGAGTCCCCCCGGTTACCATTCGGGGGGACGTGTGTTGGGTTGCCAGTTTGTGCTAATTTAGCACGTAGACGCAGTGCAACGAAACAAACGCTATCTGGCAAGTTAGCATTTGTTCGGAAGGTGGAAGGCGTATTGTTTCCAATTTCGTCCTCCCATCGCATTTTCCCATCCCCTCCATTATGTGGCTCTCACCCTGTTTTCACTCAGTGAACTCCTTGCGTCTTTCTGTATTGCTTCTGGCTACAGCCACGCCATCAGCTAGTAGTTGGTTTAATTCGGACTCTTCCAGGATTAACTTCCTAACATAGTCCTGTAGGCCTTGAGATGTAGCCTGTTCAGGGCTAACTCCATGAATTTCATACAGGTCGCCAAGTCTCTTCTTCATAGACTTGCCAATAGGAATTGTTACCTTGTCCATATCTGGAAGTAGTGGTTGATCTTCTAGGAATGACCTGATTGCTTGACGAATTACATCAGACCTGTTTCGTGCACCGTCAAGCCCAACGCGTGAATCGAGAAGAGCAATTTCCTCTTCGGTAATTCTCAGGGAAACGAGGGTGCTTGGTGTGGTCATCGGTATCGCCTTGTAGTTCATCCACACGACATCCAGTATATGAATGTATCACAAATGATTACGTTTTGTATTACGATAGTATACGAATACATTTTGAGAATTCAGGTTTCAAACCGTAGTAAGTATCAAACGGGTGGAGATATTCGAACTGCTATGGCACTAGAAGCAAGTAGGGGTTTGCATTTCTATCTCGAAGTCTTAAAGACTGCACTGGATGATGAAATAATCACAAATGATGAAGCTAGTATACTGAAGGTATTGGCGGTAGCATTGGGTCTTTCGCCGTCTACAGTTAGTGATGCATTGGACATTGCCAGAGGAATCGATCCATCTCCAATTAGTGATACAAGTGATTACGAAGCACATCAAATCGGAGATGTCACAACATACCAAAGTGCACTCGTAGCTGCCCTGGATGATGAAGTAATCTCTGAGGATGAATGGGCAATGCTAGAATCTCTAAGGACGCTATATGGAATTCAGCCCGACCAGCACGCCCTAATCGAGGAAGCGATTAGAGCAATGTCTGAAACAGATGAAAATGGTGAACGCAGACTTGAGCGTCTGGAGAGGTTCAACACTGTCTGTCCGTATGTCTGAGAGGCTCTAGTCGTGGTAACGCTTGTAAAGGGTCTCTAATTGGCCCGGCTAACACACATTGTGTAATTAGGTGTCTAGAATGAGTGTCGTCCATGAAATATTTGAGAAAGTAAAGAGCAGAGACCCAGAACAGCCAGAATTCCATCAGGCTGTATGGGAAGTTTTGGAGTCACTAGAGCCGGTTCTAGAGAAGCATCCTGAGTTTGTCGAAGCGGGAATCGTAGAGAGAATTGTAGAGCCAGAACGCCTTATTCACTTCCGTGTTCCTTGGGTTGACGACAATGGTGTTACTCAGACTAACCGTGGTTTTAGAATTCAATTCAACAGTGCAATCGGTCCTTACAAGGGTGGATTGAGATTCCACCCATCCGTAAACGCTTCAATCCTGAAGTTCCTAGCATTCGAGCAAGTTTTCAAGAACAGCCTAACTACTCTGCCAATGGGTGGAGGAAAGGGTGGATCTGATTTCAACCCAAAGGGGAAGTCTGATGCAGAAGTAATGAGATTCTGCCAGTCCTTCATGATGGAATTATGGAGACACATTGGACATAACTGTGACGTTCCAGCTGGTGACATCGGTGTTGGTGGAAGAGAAATCGGTTACATGTTTGGAATGTTCAAGAAATTACAGAATGATTTCCAAGCTGGTGTACTTACCGGTAAGGGTCGCTCATACGGTGGTTCACTAATCCGTCCTGAAGCAACCGGATATGGACTTGTTTACTTCGCTCGTGAAATGCTTGCTGCTCAAGGTAAGTCATTCGAGGGTGCAACCGTATCAATCAGTGGTAGCGGCAACGTTGCTCAATTCGCATGTGAGAAGGTATTGGACCTCGGTGGTAAGCCAGTAACTATGTCTGACTCCTCTGGATGGATTCATGATCCTGCTGGAATCGACAGAGAGAAACTTGCATGGATTATGGATCTCAAGAACAACCGACGTGGAAGAATCAGCGAATACGCTGCTAAACATGACGGTGTAACTTTCACAGAATCAGCCCCAGAACCTGCATTGAATGGAATATGGGGAGTTAACGTTGATGTTGCTCTTCCATGTGCAACTCAAAACGAGTTGAACGGAGAGGAAGCAAAGCTACTAGTTGCAAACAAAGTAATCGCTGTTGCTGAAGGTGCAAACATGCCTTGTACTCCTGAAGCTGTAGCAGTCTTCCAAGAGGGAGGAGTTCTATTCGCTCCAGGAAAGGCAAGCAACGCTGGCGGTGTAGCAACATCTGGTCTTGAGATGAGCCAGAACTCACTGCGTCTATCTTGGACACGTGAAGAAGTTGACAAGAGACTTGACGACATCATGGTTTCAATCCACGAGCAAGCATACTCAACTGCGAAGATGTATGGTCGTGAAGGTGACTATGTCTTTGGAGCAAACGTTGCAGGCTTCCTCAAGGTTGCTGAAGCAATGATGGCTCAAGGCGTAATTTGAGTTCTTGTAACTGCAGATGCCGATTTCAGCGGCGATTGAAGACATGTGGCGGCGGAGGTACGGTGGGCCTAGATGGTGATGTGAATTGCTTGGTCGCTACAGGAGAGTTAGCATATCCCTCCCAGATGTTTACAGGCTTGTTATTTCGCCTACGTACAACTTTAGTTCCCAGAATTGTTGCTAAAATAACAATTATCGTACATAGGATGTAAATCAGCATATTCGAACCGAGCATGTCTAAACCTTGACAAGTTAGTATATGAATGGGTGTAATTCGCCACAAGCAATTAAATGGCTGTAGGAGCGACGTGACCGTCTTTCTTGTCATCTGGCTTACGCACTCTTGACCAAACTCCGCTCATCAATTGATCGTGGCACTTTCCACAATAGTAGAATCTGCGATATGCCTCTCTGAAGGAGTAAGCCTTCTTTCCAGTAGCCACTAAGTAACCTTCCGGAGAGAGACGCGAGATGATTTCACCAACGTCCCCGCAGCCGGGATAATCACAGACCGCTTTCTCTCCCATATTCATCACCTTGCACTAAGTCACGTTTTAATGATTGCAATTTTTCATTGCTCATCTTCACTTTCTGGAGGTGTAATTACCAAAAGAGGAACATTTGCTTCAATGGACTGCCCTTCTTCACAATGGATTTCAGTAACGGTCCCACTGACAGGTGCTTGAATTTCATTTTGCATTTTCATAGCCTCAAGTATCATGACGACCTGTCCTTCACTGACTTCATCTCCTAGAGATACCTCAACAGTTACTACCTTTCCAGGTATATTTGCACTGACCTTCCCAGATTTCTTTGATTTACCACCAGATGCACGTCTCTGTTTAGGTGCAGGGCCTGCATCGGGTACTTTGATCTCAAAGGTTTCACCTGCTACAGTAGCAGTCCAATTTTCTCCATCTTGTTCTAATTCAACTTCGAATTCTTCACCGTTGACTATAACTTTTCGAATATCTCCCATTTTTTCACCTCCAAGGGGAGCGTGAGCTCCTTCGATTCATCAGCGAAGACATCCCCATGTTCATTCGTCTGTGGTCTTGAGCCCATGCTTCTCCTAGGTCTCTTCCGGATTGAGAAGGGTCATCGCTTGTTGAACTCGCTGCTAAAACTGCAGCGATTGCGGCCATGCGGAGAGTTTCATATTCTGCCATTTTATCACTCACAATGGTATGTTGCCGTGCTTTCTAGCAGGTCTTAGTTCCTCTTTGTCGAGTAGCATTCCAAGGGCCTTGCACAATCTTTCCCGAGTTTGATTAGGTTCGATTACATCGTCCAGATATCCTAGTGCTGCAGCCTTGTATGGATTAGCAAACTTCTCTTCGAAGTCATCGATGAGTCTCGCTCTTTCTCCATCAGGGTCTCTAGCATTTTGCAATCTTCTTCTGTGAATAATTTGGACTGCACCTTCTGCTCCCATCACAGCCAATTCTGCGCTTGGCCACGCAACATTGTAATCGCCACGAATGTGCTTCGAAGACATAACGTCGTAGGCACCACCGTATGCTTTGCGTAGAATCACAGTTAATTTCGGCACTGTAGCTTCTGCATATGCGTATAGCAGTTTAGCACCGTGCCTAATGATGCCACCCCATTCTTGGTTAGTTCCGGGTAAGAAACCGGGTACGTCTTCAAGGGTAATCAATGGAATATTGAATGCGTCACAAAATCTGACAAATCTTGCAGCCTTATCGCTAGCATCAATGTCTAAGCAACCCGCCAAAATCTTCGGTTGGTTAGCCACAACACCAACAGTTGAACCGTTTAGGTGTCCGAATCCGACTACTATGTTGCCCGCCCAGTTTTCTTGAACTTCCAAAAATCCACCATCGTCTAGAATCTCTGTGATGACGTCTTTCACGTCATATGGTTTTGTAGGATCTTCTGGAACAATAGAATCGAGGTTTTCACAAATCCTGTTCGGTGAATCACTGGTTTTCTTCTGTGGTGGCTTCTCCATATTATTTGCAGGCAGTAAATCCACTAATTCTCTTGCAAGATCGATGGCTCCTTGATCGTCTTCTGCTGTAAAGTGTGAGACTCCTGACTTACTTCCATGAGTAGATGCACCACCCAAATCTTCGAATGAGACTTCTTCGTTTGTTACCGTCTTGATAACTTCTGGGCCTGTGATGAACATGTGCGCTGTCTTGTCAACCATAATCACAAAGTCAGTAATTGCTGGTGAGTAAACCGCACCACCTGCACAAGGTCCCATAATTACACTGATTTGGGGAACTACGCCACTTGCACGAACATTTCTGAAGAAAATTTCTGCATAGGAACCTAGGCTTGCAACCCCTTCTTGGATACGTGCTCCACCACTGTCGTTCAACCCTATAACGGGGCGACCGGTTTTGAGCGCCATATCAAGAACCTTACAAATTTTCAATCCGTGCATTTCACCTAGACTGCCTCCGTATACGGTAAAGTCTTGAGCGAAAGCAAAAATTTCGCGTCCGTTTACTGTACCATGTCCAGTAACTACTCCGTCGCCAGGAATTACATTCTTGTCCATGTCGAAATCTCTACATCTATGCTCAACCAATGCATCTATTTCTTGGAAAGATCCCTCGTCAAGTAACATTTCAAGGCGCTCACGTGCAGTCATTTTACCGCGATTATGCTGAGCATCAACCCTTGCTTGACCGCCTCCAGCTTCTACGCGAGCCTTCCTTGCTCGCAGGTCCCTAAGCCTCTCTTCGGTACCCATCATGTCTTTCGCCAAACCGAGAAAAGGTTAGACCGTCTTTATTGGTTTTGTGAGCATTTCTACACCGCAAGCACTTCATAGACGCCCCTGCACACAGCCAAACATGGGAGGAAGGCAGCGCATTGTTATCGCAAAACCGGGTTTGGACGGACATGACCGTGGTGCGAAGGTTGTTGCCCGAGCACTTCGAGATGGAGGGCACGAGGTCATCTATACAGGCCTGCGAAGAACCCCTGAACAAATAGTCCGCACTGTTATGGATGAAGATGCGAGATTTGTCGGTCTCTCTTCTTTATCTGGTGCTCACAGCCATCTATTTCCAAAAATATGCAATCTGCTCAGAGAATCCGGATTGAATGATGTTATCGTATTTGGCGGTGGAATCATCCCCGAATCAGACCGGCCTCCTCTATTTGGAGCAGGAGTTAGGGCAATCTTTGGTCCGGGAACTCCCTCAACAGAAATTCTTGAATTCATCGAGCAAGCATCAGAATTAGATTGTGGTGTTGGCTCAGATAACCCTTGGCACTGGGGTGAGTGATTGGACCGCCGCCTACTCGCTAGACAATTGTCTGCAATTGAAAACGGCGAGATGAAAGTAGAACATGTTGACGGTGAAATAATTGCGATTACCGGTCCACCAGGGGTTGGTAAATCCTGCATTGTGGATTCAATTCTTCATCGTTTGACTCCCCAGCAAACTATTGCAGTATTAGCAGTTGATCCTACATCTCCCCTAAGTGGAGGTGCGCTATTAGGTGACAGGATTAGATTAAGTGTACTAGATGACAAAGATAAGTCTGAATCAATCTATGTACGTAGTATAGCCACACGTTCTTCAAGTGGGTCAATACCTTCTATAGTTCGCTCCCTTGCGAGCCATCTTCTTGCAAATAGTTTTGATTTGGTCATAATTGAAACAGTTGGTGCAGGACAGTCTGAAATGCGATGTGCAGCAGTTGCTAACAGGATTGTTGTAGTGGAGGGGCCTGCAAGAGGAGACGGAATCCAAGCTGAAAAAGCGGGATTATTGGAATTAGCAGATTTGATTGTTGTAAATAAATCAGATTTAGATGGTGCAGACAAAGTTGTCAACGATTTGACTATGTCACTTGGACTAACCGGTGATATGCCGCCCATCATCAAAACTAGTACTATTTCTGGAGAAGGTTTGGATCAGTTGGCTACTATGGTTACAAAATTGGAGGAAAGGACATCATCAAAACGGGCAAGGAATCGACAACAGATTCTAATGGTGCACGAAAACATCCTCACATCAAATCCGCATTTTGAGGCAGTTTTGGACCGCATGTCTGAAGAGGGGTTAGGCATCGAAGACGCTCTGAGGGAGCTCAGTGAGCGATCAAGTTGAATTGACAGATCCAGTTGACCACTCTGTTGGTGGAATGTATGGTCACATCTTTAGGAGAGCATTCCACATCGGTATGTCAATCATACCATTTGTGTACTATGAATTTGCTGATGACTTGTCAGAATTAGCATCTATCACAGAACTACAATTAGTGTCGTTATTGACATTAGGTATTGTATTCAGCGAAGCGATTCGGCTTAAATTAGGGATCACAATTTTCGGACAGCGTGATTATGAATCCAAGCAGGTAAGTGCACTTGCTTGGGGTGGCCTTGCTGTTGGCTTGACATTCTTGACATTGTCAGATTATCCGGAATTAGTTTGGCCTCTGATACTTTCTCTCTCGCTAGGCGACCCGTTTTTGGGTGAAGTGAGGCGAAAAGGTAACTCTCCAAGAACAGTATTCCTCTCAGGTTCAATCTTCCTCGCACTTATTTGGATTGCATGTTGGTACCAATTAGGCACTCCAATCTGGCTGGCGATATTCATGGCGCCACTTTGTGTTGCAGCGGAGTGGCCAAGGTTGAGATGGATTGATGATAATGCTACCATGTTGCTGATTCCTCTTTCTGCTGTGATTATGGTTCTACCTTGGCTCTAGACCATTATGTTGAAATGGCTGCTACTATTCCCTGTGGATAGGTGAGCCATTATGAGTGACGAAGAACCATCTAAGGACCCTCCTCAGAGCACCTATCTTCTGGCATTTCTATTATCTTTCGTTCTGCTAATAGTAACAATGTTCATATATCCACTTTGGTGATTTGAACCAAAGCAAGGTATCTTGAATGAAATTGTTTAGGCCTTACTATGTGTGGAATAGGAGGTATGCTTGGTCAACCTGACCGTGACGTCTTATTACGCATGAATTCTCTTATGAATCACAGAGGGCCAGATGGTGATGGTCTATTCCTAGATGATTCCTGTGGACTTGCCCATACAAGACTCGCAATCCTAGACATTATTGGTTCTCCACAACCAATTTACGGTCCTGGTAAAGTTGCAGTTGTTAATGGTGAAATTTACAATTATCAAAATTTGAAAAACAACATGTACCAATATACAACAAATGGAGATAGCGAGGTTATTTTGTCATTGCACGCCGGCAAAGGAAATGCCTCATCCCATGCAAAATGGATTTCACAACTAGATGGTATGTTCGCATTCGCACTTTGGTCTGAAGGTCAACTTATCTTGGCAAGAGACGCGATGGGAATTAAACCATTGATGCGAACCATCGTGGGCGATTCACTATTGTTTTCTTCAGAAGCAAAGGCGCTTAGAGCCCATGAAGATTACATTCCAGAGATAGATGATTTAGCAATGCGAGCAAGAATTGCTTGGGAATATCCTCTTGATGCTACAACTTTGTTCAAAGGAGTGCATCAAGTTCGACCGGGAACAGTAGAGGTTTGGGAACTAGTTGACGGTCATCCGGTGATGACCAGTATTGCAAGATTCGAGCAACAGGTGGTTGCTCCTACTGAGAATTGGAATGACCCTGAGGGCCTACTCGAAACATTTGTTGAGAGTGTAAAAGACAGACTAATGGCAGATGTTCCTGTCGGAATTGTTCTTTCAGGAGGTCTTGATTCAAGTTTGGTATGCGCAGTTGCTAGAGAAGCTGCAGAAAGAGCAGAACAGCCTGTGCCTGCATGTTGGACAGTTGCTGAAAGTGAGGATAATCCTGATTGGAAGGCTGCGGAATTAGTCGCTTCTAGCCTCGATTTAGAGCATCACCAGTATATCTTGGAGGAAAATTCCTTCAATTCCAGATTACCTGATTTAGCATGGCATGGAGAAGACTTAGATTTGACAGTTCTATTTTTCCAACCTCTATTTGCTAAAATGTCTGAATCCGTGACCGTTGGTTTGTGTGGGCAAGGCGCAGATGAGTTGCACGCTGGATATCCTCGATACCGAGATTTGGGCGCTCATGCGGTTGAAATACAGTCAAGGTTAGAAGATTTGAATTGTGATCTGAGTAACCTAACCGGTGCTGAATGGTGGTCCAAAGATCATTCACCAAGTTCTCATTGCGGTAACTTGGAAGACTTTTTGCAGTTTGAATTAGATCACGGTCAATTGTCCAATTTTCAATTACGATTAGTAGATCGTCATTCAATGGCGCATGGTCTCGAAGTTCGAGTCCCATTCTTAGGACATAGTCATCGAGAGGCAGCAAACAAGTTACCTATTGATTGGAGACTTCCAAACAGTATGGAGGAGAAAGCCGCATTGAGGAGAGCAGCGGACCTGACAAACTTACCAGCAGAAATAGTTAGACGGCCAAAATTACCTGCTGGGAGAGCAACTTCGCCTCGAATGATAGAGTCTGTATTAGCAGAATTACAGCCAAGGGTTCAAGATATTGCAGCACGTCACCCTACTATGGAAAAGGCCCTACTAAAGCAACCAGACATCGCAATCGGTTTGGGTCTATTCGAAGCAATGCACATTCTAGATGGTGGTAGAAGCCGCAAAAACGGCGACGCATCATCATTATTGGATGAGGTGATTGGATGACTTACGTACATGATTTGACTCATCGACTTGAAGAAAATCGAGATAGAATAAGCGAATGGATGGCAAAGAAGCGCAGCGAAGTCCCAATCCCAATTTATGGCAGTGTTGATATTAGGGATGCGGGTTGGAAAGTTGCAGTTGTTGATGCTAACCATTTCCCTGCAGGTTTCAACAACACCTCCCCTGAAGATGAACCACATTTAGCAGCGTTGCTTAGAAACCATATCAATCGTAAACACGAGGGTTGCACTTGGGTCCACTTATATCCCGAGTCACACACAAGGAATCCAGGTTATGTAGAAAATGTAGCTACAATAAAACGATTAATTGAGGCAGGGGGATTTAGGTGCACGGTTGGTTCCCCAGAATTAGAAGGTCATGGTTCTCTAGATGGAATCACAGGGCCATTGCAATTGGATTCAGTTGAGATAAATGGGGACAACTTGTTGGTTGATGGCGATAAGCCATGCCTAGTTTTGCTAAACAATGATTTGACAGAAGGAATGGTCGGCGGCTTGGGAGCCCACCAAGTTTCTCCCCCACCCCATATGGGATGGCAGAGAAGGAGAAAGAGCGAGCACTATGAGTGTCTGCAATCTTATGTGAACCAAATTGCAGAGATTTTGGAAATAGACTCTTGGCACCTCATGTCGAGCTGGTTTGTCTCAGAAGACAAATGTTTGGAAAAAGAATCATGTCGACAAATACTTGCTGCTGAGGTCGATGAATTCTTAGCAAGAATCGTAGCGAAGTATGAGGCTCTAGGGATTGATAGAAAGCCAGTAGCATTCATCAAAAATGATCGTGGCACCTATGGTTTAGGAATTATGGCTGTGACCAGCGGCGACGAGTTGTTAAATCTCTCAAATCGAAAATTCAAGCGCTTGATGTATTCAAAAGGAGGGGTTGATGTTGAGAATTTCTTGATTCAAGAGGGTGTTCCGACCGCAATGAGTACAGATGACGGTGCTCCAGTAGAGCCTGTTGTTTACCTTGTAGATGGGGAAGCTGCTTCTTGGTTTTACAGAATGAATTCCAAGAAAGCTGAAATGGAAAATCTAAATTCTCCTTCCGCGGAATTCAAACCATATAGTGAGGTTGGAAAGCAGTTTGGAGAGCATGCACATGGATGGCATGCCCTTGTTGCCGAACTGTCTATGCTGGCGATGGGTGCTGAATCCCAAAATCAAATGGAGGATTGAAATTGCGAATTCACTGCTTAGGAGGGGGGCTCGTGGGTTCCTTTGTTACCCGAAGATTGGTCGAAGCAGGTTTGGATGTTCACATGTATGATGTGATTGAAAGGGATACAAAAGCAACATTTCACCTTGAGGATGCACTTCGTGCAGACCATAGTATGGCTGATTTTGTGGTAAACATGCTGCCTGGCTCTTTAGGTCACAAAATGACATCATTACTCAAGGATAAAGAACAAAAGATTGTTGATTTATCCTTTAGCGAAAAAACTCCTGATACGTTAACCGATGTAAATAGTTCAATATTGTGGGATGTTGGCATTGCTCCAGGATTGTCAAATATGTTAGTCTCTATGGCAGTTCGTAATTTTGGTAATTTAGATGAGGTGACAATCAAAGTTGGAGGTAACCCGGCAGAACCAGATGGTGAATGGTCATACATGGCACCTTTTTCACCACACGATGTAATCGCTGAATATACTAGGCCTGCTAGAATAATCACTAACGGTAAACCTGTTACGATACCAGCAATGAGCGAATTGCATACAATTGATGCCAATGGTAGACAAATGGAAGCATTCCTAACCGATGGACTGCGATCGTTATTGAACATACCCTCTACGAATATGGGAGAATATACAGTTAGATGGCCAGGTCACATTCAAAAATATCAGCTAAGTGATTTGAATCCTGATGAATTGGTAGATGCTTGGAAAATGGACTCATCAAAGCCTGAGTTCACATGGATGGAAGTTTACATAAGATCGGGAGAACATTCACAGAGATGGGTCGTCGAAGATAATGGGAGAGGATTAGATTCTAGTATGGCTAGAACAACTGGACTTGTAACAGCAAGTTGTGTAATTGCTTGGCTTGATCGTCCAGATATGTTTGATTCAGGTGTATTTGCCCCAGAAGATTTGCCAAATGAGGTTATTGAACTTGTAATCGAAGTAATGCGTTCAGAGGGTGTATCAATCGAACTTCATTGAAGGTGATTTCATGCGCAGAGTTGCAGTATACGCGTTAACAATTACCATTGGCTTGTATGTTAGTGCAAAGTATGCTGAATGGCCAGTAAATATCTGGTGCCTTGGCTTATTTGCGTGGTTGTTCAAACAGGCAGAAAGAAAAGAGAGAATTGAGATGTTAACCGTGTTAGCATTCGCAACTCCAATGGAATTATTCTTCTCAGAGGTTTGGCTAATTTATGAATATCAACGTGGATTAATGCCTCTATTCGTCCCATTAGGTCATTGGTTTTTATTCGACGCAGGGCGAAGAATAAGTCGTTATTTGCCAGGACAGAAAGCAATGCTGAGTTTATTGCCGTTTGTGCCGCTAGTCGCTTATGGGGTGTGGACTGGAGGAGATACCTCGGGAGTATTTTTGCTAATCTTGGTTCTAGTTTTCACTAAGTGGGGGCCACAACCAGCACTCTATGCTACAATGGCTTGGGCTGCTCTTTTGATGGAATTATGGGGGACATATCTTGCAAATTGGACTTGGGCTAATGATGTTCCATGGACAGGACTTACCGCATGGAATCCTCCACTTCTGGTAGGGGCATTTTACTGCCTAGGAGATTGGTTGGTGAATATTTCAGTGCAGAGGTTTGAAAGTAAGCACTCATTGGAGGTGAATGAATGACCTCCCGCAAGGATTTAGCAAAGCGACGTGAAGCTGAGGCTGAGCGAATCGCTATTTTGCTTGCCAGGCAAAAAGGTGAGAGGCGGTCAACCATCAAAGGTGGAGAAGGCACAGTCGCTTGGGTTACTGAAAACTTGTGTATTGGTTGTGACCAATGCACGATTGTATGTGATGATGATGCGATTGAATTGTACTTCAAAGAAATGGCTTCTCCATTGCTAGAAGTTCCAAGCAATAGAAAGGCGAAAATTATTCGAGATGCTTGCACAGGGTGCCGGTTGTGCGTGCTTGCATGTCCAACAGACGCAATTACAATGATCGATAGGTGATACGATGTCAAAACAACCAGAACACGAAGGAGCACAAAGATTCGGAGGAGAGTTTGGCCCAAAGAGGGGAGCGAATACCACTGGTGTTTCTCTATCTACATTCAAAACACTAGTTTGGGTATCAAACATTGGTGGATTACTACTGGTGGTATTTGCCTTAGAATTCCTGTTTGTCCAGCAAGAATTTGGCATGGGACTAGGTTTCTTGATTGCAGGGGTAATTGTTGCTCTATTCCCTTCAAATTATGAAATTAGAGGGATGGAAGAAGAGCCTTGATGTCACTTAACTTCGAATTTTTCTCCGCAGGAAGGACACTTTACTTTCCCTTTGTAATTAGTTGGGACCTTAAGTGATGAATTACAATGTGCACAATTGATGACAACCTTAGTTTCGACATCATCACTACCTCTTTTCCAGTAAAGCGGTACTGGAGAGAAAGTATCTGCTGTATCTAGTAATGCTCTGAGATAATTCGGTGTTCCAGTCTTGAAATTTGATGGATCTGCAGTCAGTAGTGGCATTGCAACAACCAGCATACAGAAACCAGAACAAATTAGTGACATCTCAACAGGCCAAATACCGCCCATTCCTATTGAAAGAGGCCCAAACTCGTCGTTGTATATGAATGAGAATAATCCAGAAATCACAAGTGTTCCCAGGGTAAGTTGCAAACCTATTCTATACCCTTGAACGGATAGTATGCCCCCGAAGACATAGGATATACCAATTACCATTGCTATGAATGACTGTTCTGCTTGCCATTCACTGAACAGAAGTGCGGTGGCACACCGAAAGAAACCGTACAAGATAATGAAAAACCCAGTAATTTGAACAACATTGGTTGTGTTATTTGTAATGAAAATTTGAGTTGGTTGCTGCCCTCCATACATTTGTTGTTGTCCTAGATTGACTTGTTGTTGTGGTATAGAAATTGACTGAGGTTGCTTTGATTCATCATCTTCCATTAGCCTGATGACGACCTCTGCCTTGTTACCACTAACCTTCAGGCCTCTGTCTTTACACATAGTTTTGAGTTCAAGAAGAGTTAGACTATCGTAGTCCATGTGGGCTACTCATCAATGTCACTAATCAAGTTTAACCCGATTTTTTAATTTCGATACTTGTTTACGCTTCAACAGAAACAATCGAAGTGTTCAATTCTTCAGCAAGTGACTTCTTGGCTTCAACTTGGCGTGCCAAGAAGGATACGACATCGAGGATTTCAATATCATGCCTTTCATCGCCTTCGAACTTCAAGCACTCAAAGTGAGATACACACTTTGGACATGCTGTAATCATCATGTCAGCTCCTGTGTTGCGGATTTCTTCCATACGAGATACTCTCAATGCTCTGGCGTTCTCATTACAAGACATCATGCTTGAAACACCGCAGCACATTGCATCTTCGCCATGGTGTTCCATCTCTACAAGTTCAACTCCTTCAACGCCTGCAACTAACTCACGAGGTTCCTCATAGATTCCCATTTGTCTTCCAAGTCTACATGGGTCATGGAACGTTACTGTAATGTCGTCTTCTGCTTTCATTTGCATATCGAATCCTTTTTCGATTAGGAATTCAGTAGTGTGCATTACTTTGACACCCTCCAGTTCGTAATCACGAGCAAATGTTCTGAAACACTCTGCACATGAGGAAACCAATGTGTCGATTCCTGATGCTTCGATCTTCTTTTGATTGTAAGCCTTTAGTTTCTCAAATACTTCATCTAGACCCTGCCATTTCTGGTCGTGTCCACAGCACTTTAGGAAATCACGTCCCAGGTAAGACACCTCAGTTCCCATTTCCTCAAACAGTGTAAATGCTGCTGTCGTGGTTTCTCCAAGGTCCATTGAGCCTTCATTTAGATGGCTGAAGACCATCTCTTGGTCTAGATAATCTACGCATCCAGGATAGTAACCAATGTTGGAATCGATTGGGTAATCTTCGACTGATACGAAATCAGCGTCACTTTCTTCTTCAGCTTCAGCTGCTAGCACCGCCTGAAGAACAGTATGTGGTATTTCTGCTGCTGGCCCACCAACAATTAGAGATCGGCGGATGTCAACGTAGGAATCGTAGTCCACCAATTGTGGGCATGCGTTTGTACATGCCGTACACGTTAGACACGAATACAGTGGAACGCCGTCATCTTCGTTATTCCAGGAGTTGTAAATGATGTTCAATTTATCTCCAGCGTTGAATAGTCGAACTGGACAAGCATCGTCACACAGGTCGCAACCGTAACACTTGTTCATTTCAAACTCATAGCCACGTGCCATATTACGAAGAACGACAAATGTGACTGCACCCGCAGTAATACAAGGAATGAACATTGCATAGGTCAACTTTGCATCAAGAGCAAGAGGATTGGTGTGGTAAGTTGGGTTAACGATAACTCCCATGTTATCTCCTTCTAACTCCAAGTTTAGAGAGTTAGATAGGTCAACAGTCATACCAGCAAGTCCGTTTCCAGCATCATCATCGTAGAGAAGTAGTGGTTGGAACGCTTGGATTGTGAATAGTGTCTCAACAACCACCGTATCATTTGTCCTTAAGCCATCTGTAGATTCAACTTTGAATTCATAATCATACAGTCCAGAATCAAGTTCGATTCCAAGTTCACCAGTGTTACAATCGGTATCTATTACGACATCTCCACTACTTCTCTCTGTAATCACAAGACTGGATTGAATCATTCCGGATGTCGAATCTCCACCATCGATTAGAACTTCACTTGCTCTTGTGGCGCATGTTGCATCCACGGGGACTGTAGTGAAATCGTAGTCATCTGGCCAGTGATCATCGGTAATTGTGAACGTTCCAGTTGACCATATTTTTTCATCCGCACTATAATTCTCGATTCCATTAGCCCCATTGAGTCCAGCATCTAAATCCTGGTGTCCGTTGTTATCTGAGAAATCTATGAGATAGTAACGTGTTGGTTGATAAATATTCCATTCCATCCAAGCGGAGGATGGTACTATGTCGCCATCAAATCCTTGTAGATCCATGAATTCTGTACGTTCATTCACTTGGACATCGGTTGGTTGCGATCTCATTTCTTCCAACTTTTCATAATCCGAAATTGTGAGTAATCCTCTGGCATCCCAAAATCCATTGTCGTATACAGGATATGTCACAACACTTGCTGCTGTTGCTACAATGAAAGCACCAACTATCAGTTTTTTCCCATGTGCAGGAGTAAATCTTGCACCCCAGGCATTATTGAATAGCCATTTTGCGATGAAATAAATTACAATCCACAACAGAATTCCCGTCATTACCCAAGGTATCATGTTGAACAGGTCTGCAATCCAAGGATCTCTTACACCACAAAGTAGATCTCCATGGCTATCTAATTTACAGTAATCGCTCCTATTCTTTCCATACAATTCTAAGAATATGTTGATTGAAAATACAGAAATAAACCAAATGTGAGCTAAGTAAACCACACCTGCGCTTGCAAACCATGGGTCTTCTACAGGTCTCTTTTCACGTCCTCCTAAGAAAGGTGGCAATGCTAGTAATCCAATTGGAATGCCTGTTAGGAAAGCTCCCCACCAAGCAGCGTTCCAAGGGAATGAAGGTTGTCCGAAGAAGTCACCAACAGGTCCTAATGGTACATCGAACTGGGGGAGATATTCTCCCCATCGCAAATATCCATATGAAAACAGAACATACCAATCAGGGAATACGAATCCTGCTTGTGCGAATGGGTCTGCTGCACTGTGAAGCGGCGGAGGTATTAACCAAGCATAGAATAGGAGTGTGGCTATCATAAAACCAAAGATTAAGCTGTCACGAAGAACTTCGTGCGGCCAGAACCCGTGTCCTTCACGCGTTCGCTTTCGCTTTTCTTCAGCAGACTGAAGTTGTTCTTTCTGCTCCATGTAAGAGGATGCTACTGCGCCAAAATTGTCTATTATTCCCAATCTAATCCCTCCTGTATCAATGCGGCTCAGCTATTCCTTGTACCCATACAATGAACAAATGTATGATGATTAACGTTGTAACAATAACCGGTAATATGAACACGTGAATGAAATACATTCTCGTAACTGTTCTGTGAGATAGTGATGAACCAGAGAATAGTAATGTTGCAATATACTTTCCAATCAGTGGTGTTGCATTAGCGAGATTGATTCCAATAACCGCTGCACCATATGCCAACGTATCCCATGGTAGGAGATATCCTGAATATCCGAAGACAATTGTAAGAGCCATAAGTGCGACACCGATCAACCAGTTCAACTCACGTGGGTTGCGGTATGCGCCAGTGAAGTAAACTCTACACATGTGCAAGAATACCGATGCTACCATGAAGTGAGTTCCCCAGTGGTGAACTGCACGAATGATGTATCCAAATGGTAGTTGGGTCATGATAAATTGCATACTAGCATATGCTGGTGAAGGGTCACCTTCACCACCTGGGACGTAGTATATTCCTAGAACGGTTCCAGTGATTACCAAGATAATGAATGAAAGGAAGGAAATTCCTCCTAGACAGTAAAGTGGATACCAATACCAAATAATTCTCAGTTTGTATTTTTCAGCGTGAGTTAATGGCATTTGTCTATGCATGTTGTAATATGCACCCTTGGACATGTTCCAATAATCTTGTATCCTAAATCGTGTGTCTAGGAATGAGAAAACCCACAAGAAAGCACGTTCAGCGAATCCCATTTTACCACTAGACTCGACAGCCCGAAGAATCTCTCTTCTTGGAATTTCTTCGTTTTCCTTGCGAAGTGTGAATGCTATCAACACGATGATGAAGGCAATGAAGAACCATAATACCCAGAATATTGTGCTCACATTATCACCTCAATCGCAGTAGGTCAACCAGCCCGTGTAATCAGAAGACGCTTCGATAATGTCTCCGTTCATAATAATTGGAATAATTGGCAAACCTAGAGGTGCAGGACCACCCGCTCTCCTAATACCTAGGTATTCGAATGAAGCCCCTGTAGACCTGTTTGCATTTCTATTGACCTCAATCGCAGTTGGATCAAATCTACTTGAGTGGCAAATACAGAACATCTTACTTCCACCGTCATCTCCGCCTCCAGGTGTCCAATTATCATCAGTCTGAGTATTAGACACCAGTTGCCATCCTGGAATGCAACAAAGGTGTGTGCATCTTGCGAAACTCATCACTAGGTTATTATTCGGGTCGAAAACTTCTGCGTTTCCAAGTAAAAATTCTGTTGCGTGACCAACATAATTCCCTCCGATGTCATAACCAGCCATCTCTTGGAACCTAGGAGAATTATCTGCAACCGGTTTTCCTGAGTTTTGTGAGTGAGGAACATAGTTGACTATTACAGGTAGTCCATTCCAAACTCCTTGTGCTCCCGACATGCCAACGTTGGAATTAGCAGCTTCAGATTCAAAATCAGATTTCATCATCGGTTGAAGGTGCTTTGCACCATACCATGCTTCCTCTTCACGGCCTTTGGCCCAATAAAGAACTGAAGAGTCTCCTCCTCCACCACCGGATGGTGGCATTAGAATAGCTGCAAAACCCAGTGCACCTAGGGTTGCTGCAAGAACTCCGCTTGCAGCATTGAATCCATATCTCATGAATTGTCTGCGGTTTACAGACACTTCTCCAAGTGATCCCAATACGGAATCTTCGAATGATGGTGCTGGTCTTAGTCTCCTATCGTCCATGATATCACCAATTGTATTCTCTCCAATCCTTCTGATGTTCAGGGATGTACTTGTTTTGGCTGTGCTTAACAATTATTGTGTCAGGCAATACGAATTTCAGGTAAACGATTCCCATCATGATTAGAGTTGAAATTCCCATTGCCATGTGGTAGGAGAGTTGCTGTTGGTCCCATGTGGATCCGTTTAACAATCCGTAAAGCATTGTTCCAAACCAATAAAGTGCCCAAAATATTCCCCAAGAAAAGAAGAAGATTGTGAGAGCAGAATTGCCAGATGGAGCTAGTGAGGCTGAAATCACGGTTCCTGGTTCTGCAGGGTTGAATACTCCGTGGTTTATTGCAGCATCCATCTGCTCTTCAGTCAGAGAGGCATCTTCAAGTGCAGTTCGAGCATCTTTGACGCTAACTTTGCCTGCAGCGACCTTTTCCAATAACTGGGTGATCGTGTCTTTTGCCATCACTGGTCACCTCTTCTGTTAATCTTGTATCGCAATCTCAGTAGGTTGCTACGTCCTTTGTAGGATGTCGAGAAACCATATCTCAGAAGCAGTCCACAGAACACAATAACCGCAATTACTGCTCCAAATCCTAGCAATCCTAGCCAGTGCGCTCTGAATCCAGCACCAAGGGTGGAAATATCAACTTCTCCTGCTTTACTTTCTGGGGCTTGAGGTGTACCGCTGCCAGCGATTAACGTTCTCGTTCCTCTTTCATCGTCTACTGGAGCTTCAATTAAGTTGAAAACTATTTGATTCCAATAATCTCCTGCAGGCCCGTCTGCACCGTTGACAGCATTCCCACTAATCCAGAAGTCAACAGTAGTTCCACTGGAGTTGTCAGATGGAGCAGTCCATGTTAGAGCAAAAATACGAGAATTAGGAGCCTGGTGGGTTCTTGTGGTGGTATCATCTTCCCAAGCATCTCCATCGCCAGATAATTCTCCGGCACTAACTCGTGCCGAGAATCCTCCCATATTGGTGTCGGGGCCTCCAATGACCTCGAGTCTCATGTCGTAAGATGCACCTGCTACCCAAGTGTATGGGACATCGATGAGAATAACCATTACGTCGTTGCTGGGCTGTTCTCCATGGCAAAGGCACCCTTCTTTTGCAACGTCATCAATCGTTTGTCCATTGTGAGAATGTCCGCCCGCTCCTATGCCATCAGGATAGGCGTTTGTAATGCCCGGAAGTAACATCAAAGTTACTATCACCATGGGTAGGAGACTTCGTTGGAAAACCTTCGACACTAGCATCGCCAACCCCAGTGATTTGTGGGACTTGGATTGCCCCTATAATCGTTACCTGCAAAGACATCGCAAGGTTGCCGTGCAGTGTAACATTTTTTCCCAATTTATTGCCTAAACATAGAAAGGTAAATCCTATGTTGATTTCCTATCTAGGACTGCCTATGTCAGACCACCCTTTTGAGAACATTTATGATCTCTCAAATGAACAACTATTGAAATTAGAAGAAGCAGAAGAAGAAATGCTTCGAAATAACCTAGGTAAATCTGAAGATATTTTGATTAAAATGCTTGAAGAAGATGATGAATGTATTCCTGTATTGAACAACCTTGCCCATCTCTATGGCAGGCATTTTTCTGATTTTGAAAAGGCGGTGGAATTGTATGACAAAGTTTTGTCAATAGAACCAGACAACGCATGGGCAAGGGATGCAAGGCGCCGATATCAAAGATATGTGGGCAGAGATTGAATAACCTCCTCGGTAAGGCATCGTCATGGATGGCGCTCAAATCCTCATTGCGGGCGTCGGCGGTCTTGGGTGCTCATGGGCAAAGCGTGCTCATTCAATAACAGGCAATGAAATAGATTTGGTATTGATAGATTCTGATGAATCTTCTTTCGACTACTCTGATGCACATGTAATTCGCTTGGGTAAGGAATTAGATTCCACTGGATGTGCAGCGTTGCCTCCACTTGGAGAGCAGAGAATGAGACAAGCATCTAATGTTTCGAGGACACTTTTGAACGAAGTTGAACTCGTTGTTTTACTCACAGGTTTAGGTGGAGGCACCGGGACAGGTGCATCATCAGAGTTCGCTAGACAGGCAAGGTTGGCTGGAGCTATTGTGATTTCGATTGCTGCAATACCATTCGAGGCACAGGAAGCTAGATTGAAAGTTAGTAGCGAAGGTTTGTCTAGGTTGGAGGCTAACTCTGATGTTTGTGTTAGACTTAGCCTTGATCGCTTAGCATGGCAAGCAAGAGAGAGAGGTACTGATTGGAGACTCGGGGCATCTTGGGTTGAAGAATTCGTTGAAGGTCTTGTTAGAACATTGATGAGGTTAGGGCTGATCAATCTTGATATGATGGATTTGAAAACCATAGTAGGCCATTCAGGGGGCTCAACCTTGATGGTTGGACAAGGTGACCCTGATGATGCAAATGGTCTACTGGAGGATGCTATGAGTGCACCTTTAGCCGATCTTTCTATGGATGGTGCCAAGGCTTGCCTTTTGCAAATTGAGGGAGGTCCTGGTATGACTGTGGGCCAAGTTGGACTGATAGCAGATGCATTTACAGCACGCTTTGATGAAGATGCTCAAGTCATATTAGGTGCTCGAGTAAGCGATGACTTACAAGGAAGAATTAGGGTAGTTGCAGTCGTATCTGGATTGGAAGAAAAATCGAATCTAAGCCTCGTCTGATTCTGCGAGTTCTAAATCCGAATCATCATCGCTCCAATCTGTTCCTTCAGAAATGTCAACTCCCTTTTCCCAATCGATTTCTCCATCCTGTTGCCATTCTTCTTCAGTTGATTCATCAGCCTGTGTTTCTACATCATCTGTTTCATCATCTTCTTCAGAGTCTTCATCTTCAACACTATCTTCTGACCTTGATATGTCTACATTTTTTGCGTTTAGGAACATTTCAGAAGTCATTCTGCTTGTTCTTAGAGTTGGTCTCAGTAATAGCATCATAGCACATATCGACAAAACGTGCCCGAAAATCAAAACTTCCTTCAGATTATCAAAAGTTCCAGTTAACATTGCTACGGAACCAGCATATGCATATCCGAATGAAATTCCCAAAGGTAGAGATGCATCTTCAGAAATTAAGCGCTTGCCATCTCTAACAGTATATGTCGTCAGAGACCAAACAGCAAAAATTACTGTGAGAGCCATCAACAACCCCTCCTCAATGAGAGTCGAGATGTCAGAAGGACTCATTGCTGTTCGACGGTATATGCTAAATGCGTGCCATGTGATGAATAACTGTGCTATTATCATCCATTTGAACGAAAATGCAGCCATTCCTTTTTCGTTACCAGAAGCTTCACGCTCACTCCTAGTGAGCCATAGTGTGATTCCTTGTAAGACCACGCTTATTATAATGAATGCAATTCCACCTAGCAATGCATCTTGCAATGTCATTTTTTCTGCTTGGCTAATTATCTGTCCAAGCCAAAGAATGACCAGTGCGAAGACTTGTACAACTACTATTTGAGATGCTGTAGATATTTTTTCTTGATATGTATGTAATTTAGCATCTCCAAGGCCATTTGCCAGCCATTCAACCATCCCAGTTCTAAATGACGCAGCCTGTGCAATAGACCAAACGATGAACAAAGAAGCCAGTGCTGGAGAGATCCATAGATTTTCATTTCCGCCAGTGAAACTCCATAATATTCCTACAATAATTGCAGCTACAAGTATTGGCACTATAGTAATCCTAAAACTAAACAAAAATCGGACAATCCATTGCGACTCACTTTTTTCTTCGGGCAATTTAGTAAGATGCTGCATTATGTTGGTATTCGATAACATAGCAATAATTACGTAGGACATTGCTAGAGAGATAAATGACATTGCAACAATTACTTCTTGTGTGCTAACAAAGAATAGAAGAATAGATGAAATTAAAGCAATCATTATGATGTGAGGTAATGTCCTTGGAGATAGCATATTTTTGATTAGTTGGAGAAATCCAATCTGCTTGAAATCCTGGTTTGAATCCTCTGCCATAATGTCCCCTCGGTATGGCCAGCGTTGGCATTATGTTAAGATAAATGCCCTTGACGAGAGAATATGGCCAAGAAACCGACGAAGGCACTACGGGGCAAGCGTCGCTGGATAGGCTGTGAAATTTCCGGCTTTAGTGAACGTACTGAATTAGAACAATATCTCTCAAATTACCCCGTTAAATTATACGATTTTGAAGACGACAAATGTATTCTAATGGTCCGGTTAGAGGATTATGATTCCACAAAGCAGAATTTCATCGATGGCAAAATAAAAACTGTAACTTCTAGCGGGAAAATTAGACTAGTTCGTGAGAGAATGGATTTCTTCCGCAAGCCAAGAAAGCGTTGAAGTGCTATCTCTCCTCGGGGGGTCTATGGGAGCAGGAGGAGCGGCGCCACCTGTGAAGAGCGAGGATGTGATGATTCTCATCGGTTCATGCATAATTTTAACCATGTTTTTTGTTCAAGCTTGGTCAGTCCCAGTAGAAATAGAATGTGAAGAATTTGAGTGTGAAACTTTTGAAGTAAAGTATGACCTCTCAAAGGGTGATGAGTTCACTTTAGAAGTTCTTGATGGAGAAATCGTCCCAACAGTTGTTTTACCAGATGGAAGTTCTGATTTTGGAAAGAACCAAAATAAAGAATGGGATTACACCGCTACAACTTCAGGAGTCCATACTTTCCAAATTGAAGCACAAGAAGAATCGAGCATAGATTATTCGGTAAGTAGAGGATTTATCTTCGATTATGGGATGTATCTTGTTGGAATACTAATTCTAGGCTTTGGGATACTGAAGAGAATTACCAAAGAAGTACCTGATGAGCCAATTGAAGCATTGCTGGAAGATTAAATCCAATCAACTTCTTCTCCATCATCGATGATAGTACTATCAAAAATAAGTTCACCTTTGTCATTTAGGTCGAAATTGTCGTAAACAACACCTTTGTATCTAGGTTTGCCAAATAATCTAATATGGCTCAAGACATCGCTTCTTATGGATCCAAAATCTATTGGAGGGATATCTTGACGTTCTTCTAGCAATGATGCCAACTCACAAGTTAGTCTTCTATCAAGTTCATGCAACTCGAATTCTCCAATTTCGGATAAAGTGCTAATTTTGTTTCCGTCTATTGTGTGGTTTTCTGTCTCTAGATTGATTCCTATTCCAATTACAGCTGTTGTGCTATTTTGTGATGTCTTTCCTTCCACTAATATGCCACATAATTTCCTATCTTCTATCAAAATATCATTTGGCCATTTTAATTTCAACTTTGGATTGCCCACAGTATTCAATACTGCTAACCCTCCGGCTAATTGGATAAGTCCTGGATTAATTCGACTACCTTCTGCAACTATCCATGAGCCTGCATAACTTCTTTCTATAGATTCCCATTTTCGATTCCTGCGACCTTTGCCAGACGTTTGCAGAGGTGTGTAAACATGAGTGCCAATCCCTGACTTAATTAGTAAGTCATCATTGGTTGAACCGGTTTGTTCAACAAATATTTTTTCTGCCATTTCATATGGCTTCCAAAGACAGTATAAAACTAATTCCTCACCGTCTTCGAAGGTGATACTATCCCATTTTCTAAGGGCATAATCACCACTGCGGGTTATTGCTCCAGATCTGCTCAGCAACAAAATTTTGCCGTTATTGGCAAGTAAATCACACTTTGAAGTCATCGACGTAAATCTATGTGGTAGGCCAATTACATCCGTGTCGACTAATGCTGCTTCTTCCATAGGCCCTAGGACCTCAGACACTTCTTCTGCAGGTATGTATGGTAAATTCCAGATAATCAAGTCAAACTTTCCTTCAAATGGAAATCCTTCTGGACCTACACCGCCTTCCTTTACAGTTCCAGATTGCATGTTAACCTCTAGATTTCCTCTAGTTGCCGCAACAGCAAATGGATTAATGTCACAGGCGTGAACATTCCATCCTAAAGATGCAGCAATGAGACATAACGCTCCTGAACCACAGCCTATCTCGAGAAATTTCCTACCTCTTCCAGGGCCTAATTGAATCAATCTTTTTGCGATCAAATTTGTATCTTCCCTAGGCGGGTAAACCGTTGGTGGTATCGTTAATGAAAAAGTGTGCTTGATGGTTGGATTCCAGTCGATTGTATGGGATGGGCGCTTTAGCATATTAGCTTCAGATATAGCGTCAGTTGGACTGAAGATTCGGCCCCCATCTGTTGCCATTAACATGCCCAAGTAAACCATGCCTTTATTTGTCTTGCATTAGAACAGAGCAATGAAGTTGAATATTCAACAGGTTTAATCTTTTGATTTTCTTATTTTCTGAGCCGAAGAATTTATTTGTGATTGGTAAAAAACACATTATGACACAAGTTTGTGTTAACGCCATCTCCGTGTTGCGTTCTCAACGATAAAATCGGTGGCGAAGAATTTAAAAACCCCATACAGGTCGGGCAAGAAGCCCAAGACATACATTTGGGCCTGTAGCTTAGTCAGGTAGAGCGTCCGGCTTTTAACCGGACGGTCGCGGGTTCGAACCCCGTCAGGCCCGCCTGACAAGAAACAGGCCTAGTGTAGAGGGGCTATGCGGGGTGTGTTTTTTTGGTAGTAAAGTCGGCAACTAAGAAGCGATTGATGGAAATGGGCATTGCGGAAGAATATGCTCACAAATTAGCGACGGATCGTAATATGACCGACATCAAGGCGATGCCGGCCGATGAAATCGCATCCGTACTTGGCGTGTCTAAAGACGACGAAATTTTCACCGGCGCAATGAACGCTCTGGCAGAATTAGGTCAGCGCCGACAAAAGCGTCGAAGCCGAAAGATTACCATTTCAAGAAAGGCACTTGATGATGATGACATGGACATGGCTGGAACCAAGTTCAATGTGCTAAATCACGTTCTTGTTCCGCACCAAGAATTAGTCCCTGTAGAGCAGGAGGAAGAAGTTCTAGCACCTTGGGGTCTTCTGATGAAAGATTCAGAAACCGGAGAAACAAGATTAGCAAAAGAATTGCTTCCAAAGATTCTGATTACCGATCCAGTTGTTCAAGTGATTAAAGAAACCACAGAACGAGCACATGATGCATCATCCGGTGATGATGAGGGGCACGTTCCTCTACCTGCTGGATGGTTGGCGGATCGTGTTTTGAAAGTTGTAAGACCATCACCATCTGCTGGTGTTGCGTTTGCTTACAGACTAATCGTGGAGGGCAGCTGAGCTGAGGTGATAACATGAAGGAGATTATTGAATCATTTTTCCGAGAACGTAGCCTGGTTAACCACCAATTAGCATCCTACGATGACTGTATACCATCTGGTGACAATTCATTGTCGAGAATGGAGAAGATCGTTAGAAGTATCAGAGTTGGTACAGACGAAGAAGTAGATGATGAAAAAGGCGGTCTAATCAAACTTGACGTAATAGACCAAGACATCATAATCCGTGTGAAGAACATTCAACTCGGTGAACCAACAACTCGCGAAGCAGATGGTAGTGACCATCCTTCGCTACCTATGGAGTGCCGACTTCGTAAGTTAACTTACATGTCACCTGTGAAGATGGATTTCACAATATTCAGAAATGGTGTTCCAACTCAGCCTGAGAAGGGAGTTCAAGTCGGCAACATGCCAATTATGGTCCGTAGCCGCAGATGCAACTTACATGCTAACCACATTGCTGGAGACCGTGTTTTGCATCCTACAACATCCGATGAGGATAGGAAGATGTGGGAAGAATTACTTCGTCAAAAGGGCGAAGACCCACTAGACCCTGGAGGTTATTTCATAATCAACGGCACAGAGAGAGTTCTAATCTCTATGGAAGATTTAGCACCTAACCGTGTAACTGTTGAAATCAACAAGCGTTACGCAAAGAAAACTGAAGTTGCAAAGATTTTCTCACAAAAGGACGGTATGAGGAAGCCTCTCACTGTAGAAAAGCGCCGTGATGGTATGTTGATGGTAAAGATTAGCACAGCAGGAACAACTGCGATTCCTGTAGTATTGTTAATGCGTGCACTTGGTATCGAAAATGACCAGGAACTATTCCAAGCAATCGCAGGACCAACAGAGACATTCAAATTCATCGTCGCAAATATCAACGAAGTAAAGGACAACGAAGAGTATGCAGTTGATTCGATGGATGAGGCGCACGGTTGGTTAGAGAAGAAATTCGCTGCAGGCCAGCAAAAAGAATACCGTGAAGCCAGAGTTAACCAACTCCTAGATCGTGAACTTCTTCCTCACTTGGGTGACCAAGTCGAAGACAGAAAGAAGAAAGCGATTTTCTTAGGAAGAATCGTTCGCCAAGTTTTGGAAATGGCAATTACAAGTCGAAAACCAAACGACAAGGTCCACTATGCAAACAAGAGAGTTCGCCTCGCTGGTGACCTTGTTGAAGATTTATTCCGTGTATCTA
>Ga0163110_10000137_pt1 | contig 31438 bp, 30 predicted proteins | sample CRUFie1St17metaG_FD_108703 | JGI IMG/M metagenome (GOLD analysis project Ga0163110, IMG submission 108703) | Marine microbial communities from the Costa Rica Dome - CRUD Field 142mm St17 metaG | ecosystem: Environmental > Aquatic > Marine > Oceanic > Photic zone | place: Costa Rica: the Eastern...
AAATTGATATTTTGATGTTTTCAGGAAAATTCACAAAATGATTTTTCTTGTTAATATTCCAATGATTTAATCCAACATTATAAGTACTCAGTCAATACGCTTCGGGTCGTGGTGTATATTAAATGCCAGATCTTGATTATGTACATGATATGATGGAGTCAGAAGAACTCCTGGAAAAATTATGTCCACCTGTACGTAATTGGTTTAAAGACAAGTTTCCAGATTTCACTCATCCTCAGAAAGTAGCAATCCCTAAAATAATGGACGGTGATCATCTTTTACTATGTTCTCCAACTGGTTCAGGTAAAACACTGACTGCATTCTTAACTGTAATTAATGATCTAGTCAGTCGCTCGCTGGACGGTAGTTTGGAGAACTCTGTTCAATGTATGTATATATCTCCGATAAAAGCACTCGCGAATGATATTCAGAAGAACTTAATTGGTCCTTTGACTGAAATAAAAGAAAGCTATCTTCCATCCAGAGCCAAGGACATAACCGTCGGTCTCAGAACTGGAGATACCCCCCAAAAAGAAAGAGAGAAAATGTTGAAAAAACCACCCCACATTTTGATTACCACTCCAGAATCCTTAGGTCTTGCATTGGCTAGCAAAAGATTTAGGCCGATTCTCAACGATATGAAATGGATGATTATTGATGAGATGCATTCTTTAGTTCCGACAAAAAGAGGAACTCATCTCTCATTGAGCTTGGCTTTGATGGACTCGGTCATAGATTCGGATGTACAAAGAATTGGAATCAGTGCGACCATGGAACCTTTGGAAGCAGTTGCGGAATATCTTGTTGCTTCAGATAGCCGTAATAGCGATGTAGATCCTCAAAAAGTTTCAATTGCTAAAATATCAGGTTCTAGAGATCTCGATCTAGATATAATATTACCAACTCCTAGATTTGCATCGACGCCAATAAAGGAAATATTAGACCATAATGTTGACAGGATAAAGGAATTAGTGGAAGCTCATACCACGACTCTGGTTTTCGTAAACACCAGAAATATGACTGAAACGGTGGTTCAAAAATTAAAGATAGCAGGTTTATTGGGTGTAGAAGGGCACCACGGTTCAATGGACAAGGCGATTCGCCTTGATGTTGAACAACGACTGAAGAATGGATATCTAAGATGTGTGGTTTCTTCAAGTAGCTTGGAAATGGGAATAGATATTGGCTCTGTTGACTTAGTTATTCAAGTTGGGTCACCCGGAAGTATTGCCACCGCTCTTCAAAGAATTGGTAGAGCAGGTCACCAAGTGGGTGGCCTTCCTCGGGCGAGATTTTTGCCAATTTCTCCTCATGATCTATTAGAATTAGTTGCCTTGCAGACAGGTATTTTGAGGGGTTCTATGGATATCCTAAAATTTCCAGAAAATTGTCTCGATGTTCTAGCACAATTTTTGATTGGCTTGTCCATTATCAAGGAATGGGATATCGACGATGCATACGAATTGGCATCCGCATCTTGGCCATATAGGAATCTTCCATATGATGATTACATAGAGGTTCTAGACTTATTAGAAGACGAACGTAGGATATGGATAGATTGGGAGGACAATAAATTTGGTAAACGTGGATTTGCTCAAATGATATATTACACAAATATAGGTACAATAGCTCCAAATAATAACTATCTAGTTTTTACTTCTGACGGCACTATGGTAGGTCAATTATCATCTAGTTTCGTTTCCAGTTTGAGGAATGGGGACGTTTTCTTACTAGGAGGATCTACTTACAGGGTAAGCAGTATTAGAGGAACCCGAGTTAACGTAAGTCCTGCAACGGGATATAGACCAACAATACCTTCATGGACAGGGGAAGCAAATAGTAGGACTCACGAATTAAGCCAAGAAGTTCTAGAACTACTTGAAGAAGTAGCCACATATGCTAGATTAGAAAAAGACCCAATGACTATTTTTACAGATATTTTAGGATTGAATCGACCGGTGGCTCATGCTGTTTCTGGTTTCTTTCAAGAACATGTTGCAACTACTTTTCAGGTACCTGGTAACGACTTAATCTTAGTTGAGCAAGTAGAAGCCCCGCTACCAACCTACATCGTTACTACCTGCAGAGGCAGGGCATTCAATTTAGCACTCGGTCATCTATTCGCAGGAATTGCAACCAATGACAATATTGTTGTTCATGAATTGTCGTTCGACGAAAACGGATTCATGATCAAATTAAGTCATGAGGTTGAAATTTCATTAATTCCAGAGATATTTAAACAGGGAAATAGTAAAGACGTTCTACAAAAACATATGATGGAATCACAGTTATTCGCAAAGAGATTTAGAGAAATATCAAGTAGAAGTATGCTTAATCCTAGAAGAATAGGCGCTGAAGAAGTTAGTCCTAAGCAGTTCCAACAGAGGGCGGAACAAATAATGCAAAAACACAGGCAAATGGATGATTCTGTTTTAATTCGGGAGACAATGAATGAGATTCTTCATGCAGATTTGGATATGGCTCAACTTGAAATATTTATCAACAGAATGGACAGTGAAGACGTTAGGATAGTCCATAGAAGAGTCAAGATGCCCTCTCCCCTTGGTATGACATTGTTCATGTCCTCGTTCGAAGATTTACTTTCTCTACGGACTCGGGCATATTTGATTAAAGATGTTGATCCCGAAATTCTTAGACGTCTATTAGGTGCTCGTTCTCTAGCCACAGAGTTAGATAAATCCAAGATATCAGAATATTACATGTCCAAAATCTCCGAACCAAGAAATGCCAATGGTCTATTGAAATTAATGGACATGGGGGGCGGTCTTAATAGAGAATTATCAAACCCTCTATATGAACACAAACTCAAAAGTATTGATATTGAAGTAGTCAAGGAATGGGTTCGGGAGTTAGCGGAAAGAGGATTGATTACCAGAGTCCAAGGGACAGGTCACGAGCAGATAGACGACAAATGGTTCTCAATGAGGATGGCAGATGTCCATGGGACATTGGGGTGCTTAGCAATGGCAGGAGGTTCAAAAACCGATGATATTCGAGAATTATATACTGGTGGATTAACTTACCAAGTTGGTGTAGGGTATGATGGCGATTTTGAACCTACAGAGCTGAAGAGAAAGAATTTGTCTGACCCTCAAGATTGTTTGAGAATGAAATTATTAGACATGTTGGGCTCTGAAGGCCCTCAAATCTCCGATAGTCTCAGTTCTAGGCTTCCGTTCCCGAAAGCTCAAGTCGAAGCTGTTTTACAGGAATTAGAGATGAAAAATTTAGTCTCTATTGGATTTTTCACCCAAACCGATGAAGGAGAGTATATTTTACGAGTAGATGAATATAGGATAACGGGAGGAAGCGTAGAAGTTGTTGATTATCGAACACTTCAAAATCATCTACTCGCTAAATCATTCAAAGAATACAAAGAGCCTTCTGATGCGATAAGGAGTTTGACCCTTGTACAACGAAGAGATGAATTATTACATCGAGTGAAAAATTATCGTTTTAGAGATTGGAAGGATATCAAACATGATTCAGATATTTACAACGGTCGATTATTGCATAATCGAGTAGGTTATACGTCAAAAGATCAAATTCCAATGTTTTTGGGCCTCAGAGGTGAACCTTGGATAGGGGCATTGGAACAGGAACTATTGGACAAAATTCCCCCAAGTGGGTTATCTCGAGCTGAGTTATTTGACGGTTATCCTAAAGGTAAGGAAAATGCTCATATTCAGAGAAGCTTGAAAAGTGCTTTGAATAACTTAGAAAGACAATTATTAGTGGCTAAACAATATCTTGTACTCCCAAACAGGAAACGTTCACTGGCGGTCTTTCACAAAATACATGATGTGGTGGAACCATTAGATTTTGCATCTTCTGTTAAGCAACTTATTGAAGCTATAGGTCCAGTTCGGTTACATACATTGAGATTCTACGTGAGCAGACCTGTAGAGGAACTAGCGGAAGTTCTGAGAGATTTAGATGATTCAAAACAAATAAGGAGAATAGTGGCTTTACAACCGGATCCAACAGACTATTATGCATCCCAAAAAGATGCAGAATTACTACTGCAACCACTAGTTGAAGATAGATCGATGAGAATTCTCTCTCAATCCGATCCATTCTGCAGTCGATTTATTCAGGAGGTTCGACTAATCCTCAAACAAGGATGGTATCATCCCGTTTTCAAGGGAGTAGATCCAATAGGTAGAATTTTGATGTTTGTGGTTAATGATTATCTTGAAATAAAAGACATAAATATTCCTCATTCATATTTGGACGAATTCAAAGACACTTTTGATGAGTTGTTAGAGAATTACCGTGATAGGTTGGTAGACGTATCGGTTTTACATGCATTTAATTCCATACCGGTTCACGATTGTGATGAGAATATTCAGAAAATTCTCGCAGAATTAGGATTTATTTCAATGGGTGATGGTGAGAGATATATTCGAGGCGGAGTTGTAGAACCAAGATCAAGAAAAGAAGTCAACAGGATGTTGTTTTACCATCATCGTTTACATCAGAACTCTAGACATGAAAATGAGACTCTAGCTCTAGAAACCATGGATGAACTGAGAGATGATTTCGCTCTTCGCGGGCGGTGTGAAATGTTCAGGGTCAATCTAAAGGCAATGGCTGCTGCACATCAATTATCTCAAGGGACAAATTTACGAGGTCACCTGGTTTGGGGCCGAAAGAAACATTTTGAGAGATTACTAACCATCCGTAATCTACAGCCTAATGAAGAGGATGAAGATATTCTTCAATTTTTCAGAGAACATCACGATCCAATAATATTCATGGAAAGACATGCCATGAAGAGAGCCGAATTTAGAAAACTTATATCCCCACTCGTAAGGAGTGGACATCTGATACAGGATTACAGAGGAGGGTTCAAGACAGTCGCTCCGATTTCAGATAGTGATTTATGGGATATAAAATCAAATTATCTTAGAGATTTAGTCAGTGAATATCCAGTTATTTCACTTAAACAAGTTGAAAGATTAGCAGGTTCTGCCTTTTCAGCTGAAGAAATAAGTGATGTAATGCACGACTTTGAATCAGACGGAACTCTGATTAAGGGATTCCTGGTTGATGATTTACAAGATATTTGCTGGGGTAGACAGGATATTCTAGAAGGACTAGATGGAATCAGAAAAACTAGAGATTTGGTGGTCCCTCCATCGGACCCATTAGTTCATTACTTCGGTAGCCTACTTAGGGAAAGGTTTGGTTTTGGTTCTGCTTACATGGTTTTCCACAAAGAAGAACCCATAGCCGCATTCAAGGCAAATACAAAAGATGGTGTGATTGAAGTAACAGATTTTGTAGGCGATTCCGATTTGGAAAAAGAAGCTTTGAGAGTGATGAAGGAGTTTGCTTGGGAACATGATATGCCTCTGACTGGAAAACTCTATGAGCAATTACGTTCAAGATAATTTTTTAGTTCCAGAGACTTTTTCTACAGCATTTAACAATGGGTTTAGTATTTTCATAATATGCTTATGTAATTCAGGTAGTAGGTCGAATAGTGCGATAGCCATAAGGAACATAGCGAATAATGAAATTGCCTTTGCAGCATAACTATGTGTGAAATCAAACATTTCTATTCCGATAAATGACCAATTTGGATAACTTTCGGTCAACCATACGATGCCTGCATTCCTGAACATATTCAATACGTAAATAGTTGGTAGTGCGATTAAAAGGCCCCTAGCCCTTCTTTTCCAAGAGACCGAACTCAGGGCTCCGATGGCTCCGACAAATATTATCATGGATTGTAACCCAGAACAAGCCATTATGAATTGGACAATCACAATGTTGTTAGAATCGAAAAACTGTACATAAAATCCTTCTTCTGCCAATGACTCAGTTAAGATCCATTTATTCCCATTCCATTCTGATACAGGGATATCAGGTTTACCTTCACGAGCAACCATCATTTCACCTATGTGATAATTTCCTAGGCCGCAAAATTCTAACATTAGTTCGGTACTTTCTGCGGTTAATTGAATCAATGCCATATTCAGGTATGGGACACTAAATATGACAAAATATGGCACGACTGCCCAAGTAAAACAACCCCTTAGCCATTGAAGAGCATCTGGTGTTTCTTGATTTTTTATTTCCCAGATTGCCAAAGCGATACTTCCAGGTAAAGCACTAGCGGTCATGAGAACTAAAACAGGATCTGAAATTTCAACATAATGTTCTGATTGTAAGTAAAAGTACAATCCCATTAATATCCACCCCAATGCGGCGTAGTAGTGTGATTTCGAATCATTTTTTCGATGGAAACCTAATCCTAAAAACAACGCTCCAGCCATGATAATGCCTAATTCTAAGGCCATTGTATTAACTCCGATAGCCTGTCCAAACTTAGAAACAAGCAGCCCGATTGGCTCGTTCATTGTTATCCCTGCCACGCTCAACTCGTAAATAGGATGCCCTCATCCGTACACACGGGGCTTTCCTATGGGATTCGAATTTTCTGACTTTGCGAACTCTTATATTAGCGATTTGAAACTGACTTTGGATAATCTTTCCATGACCTCCTTAGAAGCATTTTGGAAACTCGTTGAATTAACAAGACAAGAAGGAGGCAGTGTCCATTTCATAGGCAATGGTGGGAGTGCAGCTACTCCCTCTCATAGTGCGGGTGATTGGTCTAAGGAACTCAAATTAAGAACATTAGCGCACACTGACAACACATCTTCATTCACAGCATGGTCAAATGATACAGGCTACTCAAATGTTTTTGTAGGCCAGTTATCCACTTTTGTAAGAAGTGGAGACTTAGTTGTCGCCTACACTGGCTCAGGTAACTCGAAAAATGTAATCAATGGGATTAATTTCGCCAGAGAAAATGGTTGTAGGACCGCTGCTATCACTGGTGACTACAATTCTCAATCTGGAGGAACAATTGCTGGGCTAGTTGATGTGGCTATTGTGGCCCCAACCAAATCTATGGAGAGAATAGAAGATATTCAATTGATAATTAATCATATCATCAAGGAAGCAGTAAAGTCTAATCATGGTCTGTGAAATTATGCTTATCCCTAAAAGAGATGGAGCTAAAATTGATTCACCTCTTGAATTGCAGCCATTACCAAATGGAAAATGGAATGGGAAAATAGCTTATTTGGATAGAGACGGTGTACTCAACGTAGGTTCTGAGTATTACATCAATTGTCCAGAAGAATTAGTTATTTTACCTAATACTGCTAATTCTGTCGCAGCTCTCAGAGAATCCGGCTTTCGAATCTGTGTTGTAACTAATCAGTCCCCTGTCGGGCGAGGTTTATGGTCTGATGAAAATCTTAACAAAATTCATAGTAAATTAAGAGAATTATTAATTCTGGAAAATCCCAATGCACATCTGGATTTAATTTTATACAGCCCATATGCTCCTTGGGAGGATGCTTGGGCGCGAAAACCAAATCCTGGAATGCTTGAAGCAGGTCGACAAATTATAAACGCGGCGGAAAAAAATATAGAGATTAAACTTAGATTTGGTAGTAGTTTCGATAAATATGATGAATCTGGCTCAATAATGGTAGGTGACAGGGACGTAGATATGCAAGCAGCATATAATTTCGGAGTTAAAGGAATTAGGTGCAATCCAAATGTAGGCATTTCTGACGTCTTATCGGAAATTCTAGGTGATTAGATTTGAAAAATCATGATAAAGCAAAAATCTGGATTGGTTTCGATGACACCGATACTCCTGAGTTTGGTTGCACCACAGCAACATTTGATGACTTACTAACAATCCTATCAGAACTTCCAAATTTCCAAATTATAGAGAGGCGTTTAGTGAGGTTGTGGCCATTTGCTGAAAGGAGAACTCGAGGTAATGGTGCATTATCATGCATAATTGAAATTGCAACAACCTCTATTGATGATTTTGAAAAATTGTTAAGCGATTTTTTCTTGTTTTTAGATGATCAATTGAAATACCGAAAAGGAAGTATTAACTCAAACACATCTCCAGGATTAGTTTATTGTTTTGAAGAATTAGATGAAGAACTTTACTGGGAAGCTGTACGGCAGAAAGTTGAGATTTCAGATAGAATAAAGAAACTCTCAGGCATCAAAAAAATGAGTTTATACTCTGAATGGGGATTAATTGGAGCTTCTTCTGCCGCTGCATGGAAGCCTAATGAGAAATCAACCTGGGAGTTGATAGCTTGGAGGCATCCTGAAAAAATAGGGACTAAAAGAGAAATTACAAACTCAATAATCAAAAAGATGGAGATAAAACACCCTGAAACGTTTGTAAATAGAGATCCAACTCAAGAAAAAGGGCTCATTGCGCCAAGAACTCCTTGCCCAGTCCTGTATGGCATTAGGGGGTCTACTTCTCAGGCTGTTCTTTCAGCCCATGAATGGCTCCAGACAAATGACGAAGTAGAAAAATGTCAAAGATTCGCAATCCATCGAACTAACCAACTCAGTGATGATCACGTTTTGGGGTTCTCAACTTCTACAGTTCTGACAAATCCTGAGGAGACTAAAGGTGCTCATTCATCATTAAACGTCACATTTCATGGTACAAGTAAAACATTGGTGGCCTTTAAGGAGGGTGGAGATGTAAATCGATTATTGAGGAAACTAATCCCCGGGGATAAAATTAGCTGGCTGGGTTTGGAATCCCCCGATGGGAGTATACATTTGGAAAGATTGAGAGTTGAATCATCGGTACCTAGAATAATAGGTAGGCCTAAATGTTGTGATGGAAAAACTATGAGGAGTGGAGGAATTAATCAACCATTAAGGTGCAAGGTATGCCAAAAAAATCTAGAAAAACACTGGCTTTTTGAGGATATAGATATTTCTGACCTTGACGTAATCAATGGTTGGGTAGAACCCAATCCATCTCAAAGAAGGCATCTTTCACGACCTCTTTTATTTGGTGAACCGATTAAAATTAAATGATTGTGGTATTATGATTTTAGACTTTTTTGTGGGTTTATTACTGATCTTAATTGCTATTATAATGATTTATTACATCGCTATTGTCAAGCTCGGAAGAAATAAAGAGGTCTTCGATTCAAATCCTTATTCGGGAGTTGCTAGAGAACCAGAGAAATTGTCCGAAGCCAACGAAGAAGCAATAAAAGAACTTGAAAAATTAATTAGAAAAATTAATTGATTACTCGATAACCGTTGTTTGTATATTCTATAACAGACTCTTTTCCTCCATCAAAAATTAAAACCTTTTGATATTGATTTTCGATTTTTGAAATCCAAACTGTGGTAAATGCTTCTTGTATAATTTTCCCTCCCCTAGACATCATACCCATGAAACCTCTTTTCTCTCCAGAAGCATCTTCATACGAATTCGAGGTTATTACGATCTTGTATTTATCTTGATTATCTACTAATTTTTTCATTAAATCTATGTCCTCTTTTTTGGTCCTTCCATAATTCTTACACCATTGTTCTATGACTAAAAGATCATTTTCATGCATGTTTACGAGAATACTTTTGATTTCATCTATTTTCTCCTTCAGATTCACTCCAAATTCTATAACTACGAGTTTATCGAGAAAAGAACTTTCGACATGCCCTAGGATATTAGAAATTTTTCTCGAGTCCGGAATCTCTCTTGTTAGCCAGATTACTTTGTCACCATTTACTAATTTCTCTTGGATTATTTTGAGAATCATTAGACTAGAGTCAGAATTGGGTGCTGATGAGATATGGATTGGACTCAAGCCCAAATCAATCATGTATCTATGAAATGGAGAGAGTGTTTGATTTTTACTCATCAACATATTAGAAAGAAAACCGGATAAATCAGATTCTTTCTCGGGCTATTCTTACTGCCAAGTCTACTATTTCTCCGCTAAAACCGAGGTGACTTTCTGGCTGGAAAAGTTCTGATAATTCCTGTCTTGTAAAGATTTTTGAAATAGATTCCGAGCGTGCACAAATATCTTCCAAATCTTGACCCGAATTGATTGCATTCATTGAAGCAGTTCTTAAAACTTCATGTGCTTCATCCCTTGGCATTCCATTATCAACCAAAGCAATCATTAATTTCTCAGCCATAACAAGGCCCTTTTGAGCCTTAATGTTATACCTCATTCTTTCAGAATCAACTTCTAGTTTAGATATCACTTTATCGCACTTGACTATTATGTCGTCAAGAAGTATCATAGAGTGAGAAAGCGTGAATCGCTCAGCAGATGAGTTTGCTAAATCTCTTTCATGCCATAAAAGGGCATTCTCGTATGATGGTATTATCATTGACCTAACGATTCTAGCGAGTCCACATGCGTTTTCTGCAGTGATGGGATTCTTTTTGTGCGCCATTGTGGACGAACCTACTTGTTTTTCTGCATCAAAATATTCTCCAACCTCAGCAATTTCACTTCTTTGTAGGTTCCTGACTTCTTGTAGAGCCTTTTCGATACTAGTGGAGACATTTGCCATCCAAGAAACCCATTCGATGTAACGGTCTCTTCCAACGACTTGAGTCGTTGCAATAGGGGTCTGTAAGCCTAAATTCTCCATTATCAGACTTTGTAATTCAAATGCATTTTCACCCTGTGCTGCACCTGAACCTACGGCTCCGAGGAATTTTCCAGTAGTTACTCTAGGCGTCAATTCGTCCAACCGATCCAAATGTCTTTTGAATTCATCTACCCACACCGCTATTTTCAGGCCAAATGTGATTGGCACGGCTGCCTGTCCATGAGTACGACCAAGCATTACGGTATCACGTTCTCTTTCTGCTAAATCGCACAAGGTTGTAAGTAATTTCTTTAACGTCTTTTGTTGTAAATTAATACTATCTCTTATTTGTAATGCTACTGCTGAATCTACGATATCATTACTTGTGGCGCCTAAGTGTATGCACCATCCTGCATCACCAGCAGCTTCCGCCATTGCTTTTGTCAGTGCCATTATGTCATGTCTAGTCTCTCTTTCAATGTCGTCTACTCTGTCCGCTGTGACAATTTCAGGTGTTGCAATCTCTGCAATTTTTTCATAGTCCTCGGGGCTAACTCTTCCAAGCTGGCAGTGAGCCCATATCAAGGCTCTTTCAACATCTAATTGTCTCTCATGTCGGCCCTCTCTCGACCAGATTGACTTAGCTTCCTCTCTTCCGTATCTATAGTCCAATGGTGATACCGTCACGTTGTTCCCCATTATTCCGAGTCACCTTTCATGTTTGATTATAACCCTAAGTTGATAGTTGAATTTTAGTTAGATTCCATTGACCTCTAACTCCATTCCAAATCTTATCACCCTCACAAATTATTGCTTTTTTGAAATGCGGTGCATCAACAGTGATAGTCTCAAATTCACCACCCTCCCCGTCTAGATTAAATCTAAATTTATTTGAAAGTATTTGCAACTCTTCTAAACTCTCAGATGTTAGTTTTCTTCCGAGCCATCTTTCATTCAAGCCTTCTGAAGAAACGGATACAATTCTAACATCAAAACCATGGTCAACCAAGGAATTCATATGCTCTAAGGAGTTGTGGTGCCACAACGGGCAAAAGGAAATAAGGTTTAACCTCTGACACATCATTTCTATCCTCGTTTTTTGATAATCTGATCTCAATGCTCCAACAACTATAGCATCTAAGGATCCACTTATTTTTCTTAACTCCTCTTCGAGTTCGTATATTTCACTTTCTTCAATTCCAGAAGAGTCAATTCCAATCCAATTCACACCCATAGATTGGGCTTGTAATTTTGCAATTTCGGTACTTTGAAGTTGAAACATCATTGAATCGTTCCCTGTGATTTTCACAGTAATCATAGTTTCCAAGGACCAACCTTTCATCAATGCCCACCATGAGGCGTAAGTGGAATCTTTCCCTCCCGATGCCAAGACCGCAACCTTCACGGCTCTCGGAATAAGTCATTGTGCATGAATGCCACTATTATACAGTCTTCTAACAGTCAAGATTCATAAGACACCTTCGTTGGTTGCGGTCTGATTAACATGCAGCCAAGCGGACGCGGATATGACCATGGAGTATCTACATTCTCTCCTGACGGTCGACTTTACCAGGTAGAATATGCTCGAGAATCGGTAAAAAGGGGAACAACAACAGTTGGACTGAAATTTAAAGAAGGGGTTATTTTGATAGTTGACAAACGAATTTCAAGTAAATTAATTCTGACGGACTCTATAGAAAAGATGTACCAAATAGATGACCACATTGGAATCACTACCTCTGGACTTGTGGCAGACGCAAGGCAATTAGTTGACAAAGCTAGAGTTCAGTGTCAAGTAAATAAAATGACTTATGGTGACTCTATTGCCATTACAACATTAGTTAAGAAAATGTGCGATTTTATGCAATCATTTACCCAATATGGCGGAGCCAGACCGTTCGGAACTGCTCTACTAATTGCAGGGGTTGATGATGAGGGAATTCACCTATTCGAGACAGATCCATCAGGTGCATACCAATCATATCAAGCAGGGGCTATTGGTCGTGGAAGATCAACTGTAATAGATCATTTTGAGAATCACTGGAAACCAAATATGACAAAGAATGCTGCAATAAAACTTGGTTTAGAAGCTCTAAGGGAATCTCTTGAGGATGATCTAAACAGAGAAACTGTAGAGATAGCAGTGGTAGGTTCGAATGGATATGAAAAGTTAGACAGAGAATCTACATTGAAACAGTTAGATAGGCTGTAAGTATTCTTTACCTACAATTCTAAGTCCTTCCCCCTATCTCGGGGCTCATGGTGAGTCTTGACGATGCGGTTCTTGCCCGTCTCGAGAAAGGTGGTTCGAGATATGAAATACTTGTTGATCCTGATTTAGTCGAAGTTTGGAAGAAGGATTCATCTACAGTTTCTCTAGATGACTTATTGGCAATTGATCAAATATGGACCGACGCTAAATCAGGAGACAGACCAACCAATGAATCTCTGATATCTGTATTTGGCACTACGGAGCTCGTTCATTGCGTTGAAAGAATTTTGAAAGATGGATCAATCCAATTAACAACATCTCAAAGGAAGAAAATTATCGCAGATAAAAAGATCAAGATTATACACCAAATTGCAACAACTGCCATAGATCCAAGAACAAAGTTACCTCACCCAAGGACCAGGATAGAATTGGCTTTAGACGAAATAAGGTTCTCAATAGATCCATTCTTACCTATCGATCGACAAGTTCAAGATGCAATCAAATTACTAAAACCAGTCATACCATTATCATTTGTGACAATGCGCCTAGCATTCAAAGTTCCGGGAGCAGATTATGGCGGAGTGCATCGAATTTTAAGGGAATCAATCAAAAAAGAAGAATGGCTTACAGACGGTTCTTGGGTATGTGTAGTTGAGGTTCCTGGAGGTATGAAAAATGAACTTATTAGCCAAGTTGCTCAAAGGTCTTCAGAAGTTTCAGTAAAGGAACTGAACTAAGTATACCCCGTAGGGGTTCACATCAAGGTTATGAAGGGAGTGTTGGTCGCGCGGCTCGATAACATGACTGAAAAGAAGAACGCGGCCGGGCCGCAAGACATTCAACGAGCTACCCAACTCGTTGCTCCAGGAGAAGATCTCGGAGAATCAGAGGGTCATGAATTAGGCCATGGCGTTGTAGCCATTAATGGTCGGATTCGTGCTACGAAAAATGGAAGAACGAAAATAAAAGGGAACACTATCTCTATAGAACCAAGGCGAACAGCATACGTGCCAAGACCTGGTGATTTAGTTATTGGATACATTGAAGGATGTACTAACAATATTTGGTTTGTAGATATAGGTGCTCCATTCAACGCGATATTGCCTATGAGTCTCGGTCCTTCAAAAGCAGATTTTGGTGGGACTAGAAGTGTCATAGACATTGGTGAAGCAATATTATGCAGAGTTCAAGAAGTAGAAGAGACACATTCAAGCGTGGTAACTATGAAAGGTATGGGATTACGTAAAATCCGCTCGGGTGCCATTGAGACAATTGACCCTCACCTACTAGGTAGACTGATCGGTCGTCAGGGGAAGGCACTAAGACAATTAAAGGAGGAATCGGAATGCAGAGTTATAGTTGGAGACAACGGAAGACTCTGGATAGATGGAGATTTTAATGGAACTTCAGAAGTTCGAAATCGACTCAATTCACTAACAGCCGAAGTTAAGGCAGTATCACTGGGAGGTGCATTATAATGGGATATGGAGACGTACAAATGATCGATGCCGATGGCATCCGTAATGATGGAAGGAAAGCAGGAGATGTAAGGCCAATTTCAATCGAATTAGGTGTAGTTCCTGTTGCAGACGGGTCTTGTCGCATGAGATGGGGCACAAATGAAGTAATTGCTGCAATATACGGCCCTATGGAAGCACATCCAAGAAAGATTCAGAGGCAAGATAGAGCTGTACTGGATGTACGATATAATATGGCACCGTTTTCAACGTCTGACCGAATTAGACCAGGTTTTAACAGAAGAAGTAGAGAAATTAGCAAGGTCACTGCCGAGGCTTTGGAAAGCGTTGTAATGCTAGAATTGTATCCTCGCTCGAAGATCAGAGTTGAAATTGAAATTATTTGCGCTGAAGCGGGTACTCGATGTGTCGGACTAACTGCTGCTTCGGTCGCACTCGCTCATGCAGGTATCCCAATGACTGATTTGGTGGTTTCTGTGGCGTCAGGTAAAATTAACGATGTTGTCGTCTGCGATCTCAACAAGGCAGAAGATAATTACGGTGAGGCAGATCTACCAATGGGTATACTTCCTAATTCGGGCGAACTAGTTTTTCTTCAAATGGATGGAGACTTATCTCCCGAAGAGTTCCAAGAAGCTTGGGATTACAACATGGATGCTGCTATGACGATACACGAATATTGTGTTGAAGCCTTGAAAAATGGGAGGTATCCTCAATGAGTATACCGTTAGTACCTCAGTTATTGAGGAGCCATCTCAAAGAGTTAGCTGACAACGATCAAAGACTCGACAATCGATCCCAATTCGAAGGAAGAGATGTAGAGATAGAAGTTGGAATACTTGGTAATGCTGAAGGGTCTGCCCGGGTAAGAATGGGAGATACAATTGTTCTGGCAGGCGTAAAATTCCAGACAATGACTCCGTATCCGGATAGGCCAAACGAAGGTGGTTTGATGTGTATGGCTGAAGTTAGACCAGTTTCAGGAAGGCAGCACGAAGCAGGACCACCAAGTGCCGAATCAATTGAATTAAGTCGAGTTGTAGACCGTGGAATAAGAGAATCTGGATGTATTGATACTTCCGATTTATGCATCATACCTGGTGAAAAAGCATGGCAAGTAATCCTTGACCTTTTTGCTGTGTCTGACGATGGTAACCTTTTCGATGCGTTTGCTTTAGCCGGGATAACGGCTTTGAGGAATGCTACTATTCCTCAAGAAAAGTTTGAATTAGGCGAAGATAGACCTCTTATTGTTTCTAAAACACCAATAATGTGTTCTTATCAAAGGGTCGGTGGTAGATTTATATTTGACGCGAATGGTAGAGAAGAACTCGGTGGTGATGAAAGAATCCACATTACTCTGGGTGAGGATAATCACGTACATTCATTACAGAAGGGTCTTAAGGGAGCCTTCACGGCCGCTGAATTCACTGAACTAATGGAAGAGGCTCGTAAGAAAGGTCAAGAACTCAGAAATATGATTAATACATTAGAAGGAGTGAATTAAAATGGCAAAAAGAACACAAAAATCTGGAGCTACAGCAAAATTTGGTGCTAGATATGGTGTCAGTGTTCGTCGAAGAGCTGGTTCTGCATTAGCTAAAAAATCAAAATTTTACACTTGTCCTAAGTGTCAGTACAACAAAGTCCGTAGACAAGTAGCTGGCATTTGGGAATGTAAAAAATGCGCATATAAATTTACTGGTGGTGTTTGGGAACCATTTACAAGAGCTTCTGATTCTAACAGCAGAGTTATTCGAAGAGGGATGGAAGGTGCGACAGCTACCGACATGACAGTTATTGCTCAACAAGCCGCTTTAGATTATGAGCGAAAACTTGCCGAGGAATCGTCTAATGAAGAAGAATGAATCTTCTCATTTTGAATTAACCTTCGAACACCCTGATGCGAAAGCTTTGGCAGCAAGTCTGGTCACAGAGTGCGATTTTACCTGTAATGATAACTTAGTATCTGTCTCAGAATCATCAGAGAGTATAGTTGATCTTAGAGCTAGATGGAATAGTTTGATGCGTGGGTTGATAGCGTCTGAGCACGCCCTTAGTGCCACAGGAGAGGATTAGATGACCAACTCACAATCTCAAGATGTCCAATTATTGGCACAAGAATTACAATTATCTAGAAATCAAATTCAAACGGTTTCGACTCAAATCAATGAACTTAGTCTGACTCTTGAATCATTATCCAAACAAGATAAGAACAGACCTGTTTTTAGGGCAGTTGGAAACCTTTTGTTAGAAGTTGAAGATAGAGATGCATTAATCACAGAATTATCTGCATCTAAAGAAACCTTTTCCTCACACTTAGAAAGAATGATTGAGAGAGAGAATGAATTAAGAAAGCAATATGAATCTGCTGTGAATTCCACATAATAAAGGGTGCCTTTCTATGAACGGAGATGTAGATGCTTCCCCTCTCGAACTTGATATGTTAATTCTTCAAAGGAAGATCTCGCAGGGAGATTTAGAAAACATAAAAGATTTCTCTGAAGATATTCTGAATAGGTCCAGAAATATCAATGAAAGAGATCATCTAATTGAAGCCAGAGTCAGAATGGAACGTGCATTATTGGGTATAACTAATGTGAGTAATGTTGGTAGCGAGTTAAGATGGTGCGTTGATAGACTGAATGCCCTGTGCCCTGGCACTCCCTTACATGGACTTGCTTTACTAAATTTAGCAAATTGGCATCGAAATGTTGGAGAATCAATAATGTCTCTAGTTGTACATGCGGATATCAGCAAAGAATTTGGTCATCCAGATGATATCATTGGTCTTTCGCGATTGGAAGCTGCTAGGATTTACGTTACATTAGGCGACCTTGACCCTGCGATGAGGCATCTCTGGTCTGCAAAGAGATTTTTCAACAATTCTGACATGACATCAGAGAGTCTAGTTTGTTCACTTGAGTGGTTAGATCTCGCTCTAGAAGAAGTTTCAGACTCAGCACCAAATATGGAATCAAGATTAGAAAATGCGGCTCCTAGAGAATCTGGGGGAGTTACTTGGGTTCCTTCAAATCCAAATGATGTAGTACTGATAGTCGAAGAATTAATTCCCATACTTATTCAAGATTTGTCAGGTGAAAGTCGAAATGATTTAGGCTTAATCATCGATGCGTCGAATATACTAAAAATTCAAACATGGAAGGATTCTTTATACCAGAAGAGGAATGAAATTCAAGATTTGAAAGTTCTTGAAGCACTCCAATCGTAATTTTTTAATTTTTTAATTTCTTTTGTACCCCAATATAATTCGTCGGGTATCTCAACACACCAACCGACTTCTTCGATATTTTCATCTTCAGAGTCCCAACCATAGGGTTCAGGTTCTTCATCAATTTCTACCAAAACCACAACACCACCCTCGATTATCGAATCATCTTCACAAATAGCAATTCCTAGAAGCCCTGTTTCTTCGTATAATTCTCTTAAGGCAGTTACATCATTTTCTTCACCTTCCATCTTTTTTCCTCCAGGTAATTCCCAACCTCTCTCGACATGTTTCACCATCAACCAACATGGTAAGTCAATTTCTTGTTTTGGTATTGCCCACACCAATACCCACGGTTCTTCATTTTCCAACGTTCATTTCCTCCAGTATTTCTTTGACCAAAATTTTTCCAACCTCGTCTCCTTCAGCAGCCAGTTGTCTTGCCAAAAAGAATGCTCCAGATAGATTCCCTTGCTCCCTAAAGTTTGCAATTTTCTGGTAATCATCATTACTGATTATCTCTTTTTCATTTTCCAATTCCATATTTGTGGTATAATTTACTGGAGTTGCCATATTCTCCATTTTCTTGAGAAAATCAACTCTGTTATTGACTCTGGGTTCCTTCCAAGGAATATCTGCCCTACCATCCATTTTTGCTTCCATTCTTTCCTTGTAACGGTCTCTTACTTTCAGAGTAGGGAAATAAGTCTGTGCTTGATCATAACAAAACCATGCATCATCATATTCTCCTCTTCTCTCATGAAGTTTACCTAATTCTGTCCAAGTTTCATGATTAGTGGGTCTTTGTGCAAGAATAATTCTTGATAAATATATAAAAAGTTCTTCGTTACCAAAATCTCGTAATCTTTCTATTCTTCTCGAAAATAATATATTGGCCCTAGCATCTCTCAAGTCAAGAATTTCCATTCTTTTTTTGAATTTCAGTGTTTCATCTTCATTCCCTAGTACATTCTTTGCCCATTTATCAGGATCTAAGGGGTCAATCTTCAAACCGGCATTTAACAAATCCATTCCATTTTTTGTCAAATCGATGTTTTTTAATTGGCTCAACAAATCAGGATCTCTACCTAGAATTGTAAACAATTCTTGTAATACTGCACGAATTCCATCTAAGTCTCCTTTTAATATCTTGATTTTAACTAAAATTATCCAATTTTCTGGATTTGTAAAGTCGTAAAGGACTGCTTGTTTCGCACTCTGTTCTGCCCAATTAAGATTCTCACTGTTTTTTGTAATTTTAAGGAATTTATCCGCTTGACTTCTGTGTCTATTGCCCAAACTCCTTCTTGGATGTTGCAATTTTTGTTCGATGTCAACTCCTGTCATTTTCTGACCTCAAAGCACGGATTCGTATGGGGATTTATCAATGTCTGGAGGTAAACTTGCATCAATTCCTATCTTACTGGTGAGCCCGTCATCAGACCTACTCGGATCAAGACTTGATCCTTTTTGATTCGAAAGAATTACTGTGTCTCTGTCTGGTTGCCATCGCGTCATCAATGCCCATTCAACTCTTACTGGGTCTGAAGTATCAATATCTTGATCAACAATGATTACTTGTTTCATCGACTGGTGTCCCTCAAGTGCTGCATGTATTGCCTTAATTCCATCTCCTTCATTTTGAGGTATTATCTGCACAACCGAAGATAGCCATCCACAACCTCCATCGGTTAGATACACATCGCTGCAAGGTACGACTTCTGAAACAGCATTTTTGATTGTAGGAGCTCTTGGCATCCCCATTAGGGTTCTGTGCTCGACCTCACCAGGAATTAACGCATGAAATACCGGTTTATTCCTATGATGAATTGAGTCATAACATATCACATTCTCTTGTCTTACATCGTCTACCGTGCCCGTTATATCGACATATGGTCCTTCAGAATCTCTTTCCAATGTAATTCTGGCTTCCATGGCGTATTCTGCATTGGCAGGGACTTGGATACCATTTGGTAACTCAACCAACTGCAATGGACTTCCATGTAGTTTTTTGTGCAATGCAGCCGCGACAGTTAATTCATCTAGATTATGAGTGAATGACATTGCTGCTGCAAGAAGAACAACAGCGTCTGCACCATTGATGACAGCGATTTTCACGTCATTACCATCTTTAGCTGCCAAATCAGTCATAGTCCTAAGATGTCTTGGGACGAATCTGGAGACTGTATGATTTTCATCTCTGAGGAATTGCCTGTGAAACGACATATTTCTAATCCCATTATATTGGGCAATAATTACTGAAGCAGACTGGTATCTACCACGATCTTCGGGATAATGCCAAGGAATCGGAATTTTTTGTAAATTCACCTTTTTCATCGTATTTTCCATAACAGGTGCTTGGCTGGAATCAATAATTTCTGGTTCGATAGGGTTGTTCATAGCCCAAGCTAAGATGTCTATCAATTCACCCGGGCTAACATCAAAGGTTTCGCAAATTCTCTTTCTTGTGAGTACATTTAATGCAGCTGAATGTCCTGGAGCCTCCGTAAGATTATCGAAAACGAGTGGGATATGGTTATGATCTCTTGAACCATTCAAAATTCCGTGTATGACACTGGTTTCAGAACCAATTTTTTTCACATCAACCAGTAAATCCCGGAACGCCATATTAACAACCCGTTGACATTTCGATTTCAATGTTAGCGATAGAATATGGGTTTTAGGGTCGAACTTCTACCCACTGCCCTCCCGTCATGCTCTTATACCACTGGTAGGTCGGCGGCCCGTCTTAGAGGTGTTATTGCTTGGGTAGAGGACTTTTCTCCGGATCGAAGATGAAAAGTGACCGTCGTAAATATCGCTGGAAAGAAAAGAGATATCGGGACCGAGAAATCAAACGCCGTCAAGGAGGTGTTTTGAAACACGATCCGCTGAAAGGTTCTTCGCAAGCTAAAGGTATAGTCGTTGAAAAAGTAGGTTTCGAAGCCAAACAACCAAATTCAGGGATTCGAAAAGCAGTCAAAATATCCCTTATCAGAACAGGAAATAAGCTTACTGCATTCGCTCCAGGAGATGGAGCCATATCATTCATCGACGAACACGACGAAGTTTTGGTAGAAGGAATTGGAGGTCCTAGAGGGCAATCAATGGGGGACCTTCCTGGAGTTCGATATAAAGTAATCAAGGTCAACGGAGTTTCACTCGACGAGATGGTTCGCGGTCGAAAGGAAAAACCAGTACGATGAGGTGTTTGAATGTCGGAAGAAAATCAAGTTACACAAGTTGCCCCAATTGCTGGTATTGGCACTATGGTATTCGGAAAATGGGATGCAACTGATGTAACATGCTCAGATCCTGGTCTTGCTCCTTACATTAATTTAACAACAATTGGTACCCCTCATAGCGGTGGAAGGCATGCTAATTCATGGTTTGGGAAATCCAAATTATCGGTAGTTGAAAGATTCATAAATAATCTGATGCGTTCTGGCCAATTCTCCGGAAAAAAACAACATTGTGCCAAAGCTTTTGAGAGCGCACTAGATGCAATCCATGAAAGGAAAAAGGAAAACCCATTACAAGTTTTTATTGACGCAATCATAGAATCAGCACCCTGCGAAGAAACAACCAGAATAAAAATGGGAGCTGTCAGCGCCCCAAAAGCCGTTGATTCATCACCCAGTAGGCGCCTCGACATAGCACTGAGGAACCTTGGAATTGGGTGTGCTTCTGCTACTGCTAAAAGTAAAAAATCTCTTACTGAGGGAATTATCTCAGAACTAACGAAAGCCGCGAGCGGCGATGTGGGTTCTTTCGCAGTAGGCAAAAGAGACGAAGTTGAGCGAATTGCATCCTCTGCAAGATGATTTTGGTGTATCTCCAACACTCATATTTACAATATGTATCACGTAGTGATACAATCGGCTTTATGAACCGAAGTTGGGTCCGAAGACTATCTTAAGGTGATAGTATGGGTCGTAAAGAAGACAACATAAAGCGAGCAACTGAGGTTATGCACGTCAGAGAGAAAATTAGAAATCTTGCTATTGCAGCACACATTGACCATGGTAAAACAACACTATCCGATAACTTGATCGCTGGTGCTGGGATGATGTCAGAAGATTTGGCTGGCAAATCTAGAGTTTTGGATTTTGACCAACAAGAGAGTGCTAGAGGAATCACGATTAATGCAGCAAGTGCATCTATGGTGCACGAAATCGACGGAGATGACTATTTGATCAATCTAATTGATACTCCAGGTCACGTAGATTTTGGAGGAGATGTTACAAGGGCAATGCGGGCAGTAGATGGTTGCATAATATTGGCGTGCGCTGTTGAAGGAACAATGCCCCAAACTGAAACGGTTGTGAGACAAGCGTTGAAAGAAAAAGTCCGTCCGGTATTATTCATAAACAAGGTTGACCGTTTAATTAACGAATTACAAATCGATGGTCCTGAGATGATGAAAAGATTTGAAAAAATTATCACTAAAGTGAACAAGTTAATTTCTACCTTTGCACCATCTGAACTATCCAAAGAATGGCAAGTTTCAGTCCAGAAAGGGACGGTTGCTTTCGGCTCAGCATACTACAATTGGGGAATGTCAATACCTTACATGACAAAATCTGGTTTGAACTTCAAAGATATTTTTGAACACTGTCACAATGATGAACAAAAGGAACTGGCAAAAAAAGCACCTGTCCATCAAGTTTTATTGGATATGGCTGTTGAACAGTTACCTTCTCCTTTGGTATCACAAAAATATCGTATTCCGAATATATGGCAGGGAGATCTTGAATCCGAGGTCGGTAAATCAATGCTCGATACAAATCCTGATGGACCTCTTCAGTTGATGATAACGAAAATCTGGATGGATCCACATGCAGGCGAAGTTGCTGTAGGGAGAGTATATTCCGGTTCCATCAAACATGGAGAAAGCGTTTGGGCTATCGGAGCTGCTAAGGCTGAGAGAGTTCAACAAGTAAGCATGATGGTTGGTGGTGACAGAATTCAGGTTCCAGAAGTTTCTGCCGGAAACATAGCTGCTTTGACAGGTGTCAAGAGCGCTGCAGCCGGTGTAACGATTTCAAGAGATCCTGAAGCAACTCCCTTTGAAGCAATAAGGCACTACTCTGAACCTGTAGTTACAGTCGCTGTCGAGCCGAAATCGATGAAGGACCTCCCTAAGTTTATCGATGCATTAAGAGGTCTTGCAAAAGCAGATGCATCTCTGCAAGTGACCACTAACCAAGAAACAGGAGAAGCTTTGTTGGCTGGAATGGGAGAGTTACATCTTGAAATTACAATATTCCGGATGCAAGAAGAGCAAAATATCCAAGTTAAAGTCAGCGAACCTATCGTGGTTTATCGTGAGTCGATCGAAGGCAATAACTCAGGTAGGCCTTTTGAAGGAAAGTCGCCAAACAGACACAATAGATTCTATATTGAATGTGAACCATTACCTCAAGATGTCATAAATGCACTAAGAGAAGGTCACTTTGGTGATGGTACAATCAGAACCAAAGATGCAAAAGAAGTAGGTAATAAATTTGCTGAATTCGGTATGGACAAAGATTTAATGAGAAAAATCTATGCAATAAACGGGACAAATGTGTTTGTTAATGATACAAAAGGTATCCAAAATCTTCATGAAACAAGGGAACTGATGATTGAAGGTTTTAATGATGTTTGCAAGAAGGGGCCCACTGCTGAAGAACCTCTAATGGGAGTCTTAGTGAGATTAGTTGATGCTAAACTCCACGAAGACGCGATACACCGTGGTCCAGCGCAAACAATTCCTGCAGTTCGAAACGCGGTAAAGGGTGCGGTGTTACGAGCAAGAGCAGTAATTTTTGAACCCATGCAAAATATCCGTATTGACGCTCCGAATGACGTTATAGGAGGCGTTACCAGAGAATTAACTACCAGAAGAGGAATCATTGAAGATATGCCAGTCGATGGAGGAACTGCTAGTGTGATCGGTAAAATGCCCGTTGCAGAGTCGTTTGGATTTTCAAATGACATCAGAGCAGCGAGTCAAGGAAGAGCAGTTTGGAATACTGAAAATGCTGGTTTCGTACAATTACCAGCGGCATTATTCCACAAAGTTACTGGAGAAATCAGACAACGAAAAGGCCTGAAAGAAGAAATACCAGGCGAAGCTAATTATCAGGATTGATTAGAAGTCAGTCTAAATTGAAGTATCAGTTGTAATTTCATCTTTGTAAATTATGCCAATTAGCGATGGCGCGAGAACCATGCTCGCGATTAATGATAATCCTATCATAATCGCACAGAATAACCCAAATGTGGAAAAGAAACCCATACTTGATTGAGTGATAACCAAGAAACCCCCGATATCTGAAAGTGCAGAACCAAACAACGCGAGTCCCGAAGCACCTCCAACAATTCCAATGGAAGTAATAGTATCCTGACCCTTTTCTTTTTCCTCTCGAAATCTCTCAACAACATGTATCACATAATCAATACCCACACCCAGAGACATTGCAGCAATAGCCACAGTAACCATATTCAGCCCATATCCTGCTAATTCTATCAATCCATATAGCCAAATTATGATTATAAAAATTGGTGTCGTTGTGATAACTGCGACTCCAAAACCAGACATACCCCAGAAGAGACTCAATATCAAAGTTAGAAATGCGAAAAATATACCTGCATCAACACTAACTAAGAAAGTCATCATACCTCCAGTGAATGTCATTGCAAGGACAGTTTTTACGGAATATGATAACTTCTTTTTTCTAATCATATCAAGTCTCTCGGTAAGGGTCTTCTCATCTCTAAATCCCCACCATAGAGTAAAAGTGCAAAATACCAGGCCTATGAATAACGTAGACTGCATTTCATTTTGCATGGAATCAGCTGCTACAAATCTAGTAACCGGGTCCCCAGTAGGGATTGCCCAAGTAACTGGGAACTCTTCTGAGGAAAACGCTGAGTTTATGTCACCTCTCTTTCCAATGTTGGTAGAAGAAAGATTTTGAAATGGTTTCATATCCTCTACAAGTTGATCTAATGCTGGACCAATCTTAGCAAATTGCTCCGCATTTGAGAGGCCAAACCTCATAGTCATTCGAGTGTATTTCGGTGTTTCACCTGATTTATCTAACCACGGTTTTTCGAAATCTATACTCGTGCTAGATTGAATGTACTCGGAAGTTATACTTGGTGGTAAAGCTGGGTAACCACCACTTGCAGGAACCCCCCTGGTCAATATAAAACCATACAAGAAAACTAGACAATCTCTATCTTCAAGTGTGGGAATTTTTCTAATTCCGACTCCCGGGAACAAGAGACTCATTGTTTCACAATCAAGTCCCCCGTCGTCCTTGGTTGAGTCCCATCCTGCATTTTCAAACGGTGTGATATTTTCATACATTGCTGCCTGTGCGAAGATTAAAATTTCATCTAATGCAATGAGTTCAACTTCTCCTGATGGTGTCCTTGATATTTGATCAGGGTCACGTTCTCTGTCATGTGAATTCATATTTTTTCTAGTTTCTCCTATGGCTTCAATTACCTTTGGATTTGCGATATCTCCTTCAACTAATATATATCCAGGTTCTCCATCCATAAATCTTTGATTTACCAAGAAAACCCCTTGGGCAAAATCTGATTCCTCGTCCAAGAAATCATCAATTTGGAAATCCCCTTCAAGAGAGTACATCAGCGGAGCTGCGAACAATGTGATGAGTAACGCGATAATCGTTACCGTAATTCCTTTATGTGCTGAAAATGAGGTTAATTTCACCAGCCATTCTTTTGGTATAATGTGAATTTGATCTTCGGTATTATTTTCTAATTTGCCTTTCTTGTCTAACCACTGATCAACATCAAGCCTCACTAAAGGAACCCAAAGCCCGGTCAGCAGGAATGCTGATGCAACTCCTAACCCTGCTTCAATTCCAAATGATCTCAAAGCTGCTATATTTGAAGTTAGGTTAGCTAGAAACGCAACAATAGTTGTGGTGGACGTCAGTAAGATAGCCCTTCCAACTCTTGATATGGATTCTTCAGCTGATTCTCTACTTGATTTTCCTAGTTTCCTTTCTTCCTTGTATCTGTGTAACGCATGAAGGCTGTCATCTATACCCAAAGCCAAAATTAGTATTGGTAATAAGTTAGAAAACTGTGATCTAAAGATTATTTCCCAACCAACTTTGTTACCAAATATGATACTCCAACCAATTAGTCCTTGCATCCATAACAAAGAAAGAATTAATCCTGTACATACTATTAAGACATCTGATATCCTTCTTAAACTGAGCCATAATAGTATAATTACAACTATAGCCATTAGTATAATTAGGTACGCACTAGATAGTAATTCTCTGTTCACTTCAACATTGGGACCCTCTCCTAATAATATTGTAGCGACTAGGTCATCTTCTGCTCTCAAATCTTCTTCGATTGAAAGATACAACCATTCAACAGAACACAGTGGTTCATTTTTCTCTTCTTTCTCCTTACATTCGTCTATTGTGTACCTTATTGGATCAGTTGATAGTTCTACTCCATCTAGGTCGTAGCCCCATTCATTACTTGCATTCATCCAACTGAAAGTCCAGCCTTCGTTTTGCATTTTTTGCCTGTCTAAGTTTAGTATTAACCATGCTGAAGACGCAGACCATCTCCCGTATCCCCAATTATTAGTTTGGATGGTTCCATTTTCAACTAATGTACCTCCTATAGGTCCCAATAATGTGCTGCTATTATCCTCGACAAACGCTCTGTCGATAGAAAGGAACCTTAGAAATGAACCTCTGCTATTATTTGCCATTCTGTGGGCGGCCAAATCAATGTGGTCCTGGGTTACGTTTTCATCGTCAAAGGATAGACACTCCAATACCCCGCAATCAGTCCAATTCGTGGGTGCATCTTCCATCCGGAGAGTCTCTGGGTTGAATTGTGGTTTTGTTAGAAGTGATTCATCCGCCATGAAAACTCTAAATTCGTTAGCTAAATCAAGAACTCCAACAATTGGTTTTCCGGATATTTCTGATGCAAATGAAAGATAATACTCGGAAATTTCATGTTCAGATAGAAAATCTGACTTTTGGTCTATTTCTTTTAGAACAGACAAATTAAGAATTCCTCCTAATGGCTCATCTTGGCCGGTGTTCACTCCAGAAAATTCGTCAATTTGGTACACCTCAGAAGGTCGTTCACCGAAATATTGAGAGTCTTTTACGAATAATCCAAAGCCCCAAATATTTCCTGCGCCCGAAAATTCTTCCCTCATTACTTCTGCAGCTTCTAGTTCAGGTGATTCTAAATTGTATGATTCAATATCTATAGGTGTTAAAGTGGCTGCAAACCCTGGAATCATTATTAACGACAGTATGAAAACCGCCAAATGTACTTTCTTCCTTTCAGGAATAAGTATTGCTGCAACTTTTTTGAAGTCTCTCACGCTAAGTTCTTGGCCAACCTCATATATGATTCATTGTAATTAATCATAAACCTGATTCTCTTAATTTTTCTAGTGAAAGAATCTGCTCTTTTGTTATTTTATCAGGTTCTAACAATGATAACTCAATATCCAAAGGTCCACCATCGTGACCTTGCCCGTTCAGTCTTCTCCTATCTCCGATTTTACTTTTTGCTGGAATATCAATTTGTATTCTTTTATTGGAGGGGGTTCTGATCTGAATCTTACCTCCTAGGATTAAGGTACTATAACTAATTTGAACTTCTTGGATTAATCTACCATTCTCCCATCTTCTACCCTCTTCCGCATCTAATCTGATATTGATGATTAAATCACCAGGTTCACCGTTAGGATGTTCATTTCCCATTTTTTTAAGCCGCAACTGCTGTCCCTGAATGGCTCCGGGAGGGACCTTGACTGTTATTGTAGACTCTCTTGTTGTGATACCCATGGCATTACATTCCACGCAACTTTTAGTCGTTCCAAATGTTGTCCCCTTACATTTCTTGCAAATTCTCAACCTTCTGTGACTGAATTTAACCTCTTTACCAGTTTTTGCATCATTAAGAGAGATATCCAATGCGGATTCAATATCGCTACCTCTTTGGATTTCGTTACTTGAACTATTATTCCTCCTTTCTCTTTGTTGATTAAAGTTGTTTTGACGCCTATCTTTTCCACCCATAAATTGGGAAAAAATATCTCCAATATCTACACCCCCTGAGAAACCACCTCCAAAACCGGGGAAGGGGCTACCATTTCCAAACATGTCGTTTATTCTGCCATTGTTATCAAATTCTTTTCTTGATTCTTTATCACCTATTTTGTCATAGGCAGATTGTATTGATTTAAATTTTTCTTCTGCCGCAGCATCTTCTGGATTTCGATCAGGGTGATACTGCCTTGCCAGTTTTCTATACACTCTCTTTATTTCAGCATCCGTAGCGTCTTTTGTTACACCCAAGACTGAATACGGGTTGTCATCCATGTTTCAGACAAGATGACCATATATTTTCAACCCTATTGATTTATAATCTTGTAATCGATGAAGTCAAGAGGTTTATCCTTTAGCGTAGATTATGCCAGTGGGTTGGGCTTGTTTTAGAAATTATGTGGCACATGCTGAAGAAATAGGGGGTGAAACTACTGATTATCCTAGATTTTTTATAATGCCCGATACGTCTCACGTACTTTCCGATTCAGATGGGAACAATGTAATTAAATTGATGAATAAGGATGACCATGTCGATCATGAGGTTGAATTAGTGATTAAACTCGGTAAGGATCTACTTCCTGAATCTATGTGTGTTGGTTGCGACACTACTAATCGAACTCATCAGAGTTTAGCAAAGAAAAACGGATGGCCATGGACTGAAGGAAAGTCATTCAAAGGCTCTGCTGTATTAGGAACAATGGTAGACTGGGACGATTCAGTCAAGGAAATTTCTTTGAGCGTGAACAATGAAATCAGACAGAAAGCTAATACAAATTTAATGGTACATGATGTCGAATCACTACTTTTCTATCTGAAAAAATGGTATGACTTATCACCTGGTGATTACATTTGGACCGGGACCCCGAAAGGAGTAGGGCGACTGAAAATAGGCGATAGTGTTCATGCTACTATGAGAAATAGTCAAGGAGTGATAGTTAGCCAACTTAACGCGGTCTGCATTAATTAATGCGAGTTAATTGCATATCTGTTAATTGCCTTAGAACTTCTAATGCTGGAGAAGGTTCTAAACCATCAAGAATAGTATGCGCTTCCGAGTGATACATTAGAGCTCTATCCATGGCATAATCTATAGAACCATTGTCTTTTAATTCTTGAACCGCATAAGACAGGTCTTCTTCTGTGCAATTTCCTTTTCCGTACACTTTATGGAAACCAGGAAGATCATTCCCGCTGTTAAGTGCGTGTATCGCTATCAAGGTTTTTTTACCCTGAACGACATCAGAGCCCGCTGGTTTACCAAGTGTTTCTGTATCTCCAGTTATATCGATTAGATCATCCATTAGCTGAAAGCACAAACCTAGCTTCAAGCCCCAATCGGCCATTTCTTCTACAATTTTTGAATCAGCACCAGCTAGTTTTGCACCTGTCTCTGCACAAGTCTCGAACATTGCACTTGTCTTACCTGCAATCATCGCGATATACTCTTCCTCAGTTACAAAATCTCTTTCCTCAAAGTCGAAATCTTCCTGTTGTCCCTCGGCTACTCTTCTTACCATTTCTCCAATTGATTGGACTAGAAATTTAAGATTACCTGGACTAATATCATTTGAGTCGGCTAATATCTCAAATCCAACCGCCAACATTGCATCTCCTGCATTTATTGCAGTCGCATTGTCGTATTCCACATGAACTGCATTTAGACCTCTTCTAATAGGGTCCTGATCCATAATGTCATCATGAACAAGGGTGAAATTGTGAATAATTTCTATGCTAGATCCTAGAGTGTAATGGCCATCATGACCATTACCAGTGGCTTCTCCTACCAACCTAGGTAAAATCGCCCTGTATCTTTTTCCTCCACCTGTGAAAAGATGTGTCATAGCACCGTGCAGTCTTTTCTGTGTTATTTTATCCATCGATTTCATTATTTCTTTTTCAACAACCCGTTTATGCTTCTCAAGAGCTTCCTTTAATTCACGGTTATTCGATTTCGGCTTCAATGATAATCTTCCACAGTTGATTATTTTTGATGAATTTGTTTTTAATAATGTATCTATATCTGGATAATGTGGTTCGATGAAATGTTTCCAAATCATTCTAAACCATGGAGCAATTATCGAATCTACCCATTCATTTTCACCTTTCAACATCTCAACTATTTCTTGGTGATTAAGCCACCTTGTATCTTTAATTTCATTTTCATTTATTGATAATTCAGGATTTGCTTTAACTATCAGTACGTGGTCGATTTCATGTTCAATCCATTCATCATCCCATCTGCAACTGTATTCAAACCGACCTAAGTGGTTAAAATCCCAATTTGCAGAAACTTCTTCTGGAATACCTAGTTCTTGATACATTTTTCGTTTACTAGCATGGATTACACCTTCCACTGGGTCACCATTTTCGTTACTAATATCTAAAGGATGACTACAACAACTATTAGCCCAAATTCCTGGAAATGTAATTTTTTCAACTGATCTCTGTTGCATTAACAGTCTATTTTCCGAATCGAAAATTAAGACACTGAATGCTCGATGCCTGATTCCTTTCCCTCTATGACAGTCTATCTTTGAGGCAGAGCCTATGACTTGGTCATTTCTGTCTACCACTAAACACATTTCTTCCATCATCTCTAGTTGAGATGAATCGAGTTTACTCAGACTGTTGTATTGGGTCTCATCTCCCATGTTTCTCACCTCTCCGAGGACGATTACATATAATAGATGAATGATTAAATTACTTTGGTCCCAATTGTATTACCAGTCTGGATAAGCTGGTTGATTCTCTCAGGTTTTCTTCCATCAATCATCCAAACCTCATCAACATTTCGAGCAATCTCACTAGCACTCTCTGCTTTCAAAAATATTCCTCCTGTGACATCTTGACTTGATTCATGTTTGCCGATTATTTTCTGCTCCCGAGACCAAAGACTGATCAGTTCTGAACCTTCTTCATCGGGTGCTGCAGTTAGCAGCCCTTCTGTATCGCCCAATAAAAATATACAATGAGTGACATTAGGGATCTCATTACAGATTCTTACCATTAAATCATCTCCAGACAGAATCCCAAATTCTGTCTCATCGTATACATCAACAACATCACCAAAAGTCACGTTAATTATTTGATTTTTCTCGCTTTCCATGATGCTTATATCTCCATTAAATTTCGGACCCGTGCCGTTAGCCCATTTAGATGGGGGATGGGAAACTCCCTTTATATCGAATTTCTTCAAGCAATTCAGAACATGACTATTCAATTCCATCATATCATTTCTAACAGTATCTACTGCTCTCCTTTGATTTTGAATAATTTTCTCATTATGTCCAGTTGATAGACTCCATTTTTTTGCTTCTAAATGACCAAATGAACCCGCTCCGTGTACTAATATCACTGAGTTATTATCCTTCACTATATTCGAAATAACTTCACAAACAGAAGCTATTCTTTGTTCACGAACAACTTTGTATTGCGATTTATCCGTAATTAGGCCACCACCTAGTTTAATCACGATTTTATTCTTAGACATGGCGAACTTCAAGCCTTCGAACGGAGTTACACATATTGCTGTATTCATTTTAGATTCTCTGTATATCTAAACGATGGGTTCATTTCAGAGTGTTTATTGGGAAGTTTGTGTCAGAACAATCCGATATTGAAAATTTCCAAAGATGGCTTCAGTCCCAATTAGATGATGTTAAATCAATCGAGGACATTGAAGAGAGAGAAAGACGGCAAATTCAATTAGAATCAGCAATCCAAGAAACAATCAACTTTCGAACCTTAGTCAATCTTGTCCAAGATATAGCTCCACCTTTCGTCGAGAGAGATTCTTCGGTGAGGGTACTATCTGAAGAAAAAGTATCAAAGGAATCATCAACTGGTTATTGCCCATCCTGTGAAAAGCCAATAACTTCAGATATTGATTTTTGCATCAATTGTGGAGAGTTCATTTAATTATTCTTCTTCGTCAACCCAACGCGCCCTTGCA
>Ga0163110_10000139_pt1 | contig 31396 bp, 27 predicted proteins | sample CRUFie1St17metaG_FD_108703 | JGI IMG/M metagenome (GOLD analysis project Ga0163110, IMG submission 108703) | Marine microbial communities from the Costa Rica Dome - CRUD Field 142mm St17 metaG | ecosystem: Environmental > Aquatic > Marine > Oceanic > Photic zone | place: Costa Rica: the Eastern...
GTAAATGAATTTAAAAGGAATTACAATGAAAAATATATTAATTACTGGTGGAGCGGGTCTTGTTGGGTCAGTTTTGACCAACGGGCTAAAAGATAAATTTAATATAAGAATTCTTGACATAAAAAATGTTGAAGGTGTTGATAGTTATGTTGGAGATATCAGTAAGTTAGATTCAATTATGCCTGCTTTTAAAGATATTGATACTGTTGTTCATTTAGCTGGAGACAGGAGAGTTCATGGTGAATGGGAATCAATTTTGGATAACAATATTATCGGGCTTTATAATATTTATGAGGCTGCCCGTTTGTCAGGCGTAAAAAGAGTTGTTTTTGCAAGTTCACAACATGCTACTGGTGGTTTTTACTTTGTTGAGCCTTATTCATTTATAAATGATGGCGAATACGAAAAACTTCCAAATGATTATAAGCCTCTTGATGAAAATTGCAGAATAAGGCCTGACAGTTTTTATGGAGCATCAAAATCTTTTGGGGAATCAATATCAAGTTATTATTCTGATTTTTACAATATTTCAACAATAAATATTAGGATTGGGTGGGTTATTTCTGATGATGACCCAACTTTTTCTCCAATATCTCTAAATTTATGGTTAAGCCACAGAGATATTGTTCAGATAATTGACTTAAGCATCAATGCTCCAGAGGAAATAAAATATGATACTTTTTATGCGACTTCAGATAATCATTGGAAAATTTGGTCCATAGAGAAAGCTAAAAAAATACTTGGCTACAAACCTTTCGATGGCGCAGGATCAGAATTTCAAGAGAGAGAAGTTAATGACGCTGATAAATAATTAAATTCCCAAAATTATAAAAGTTGCGAGACCCATGTAAAGAAGAACACCAGCAATATCTGTGAAGGTAGTGACTACAACTGCGGATGATGCAGCAGGATCTAAATTCATTTTTTTCATTAAAATAGGAACTATAACTCCCGAGAAACCTGCAACAAATAAATTAAGGATCATTGCTCCAGCAACAAGTGTAGACAGGTATATATCTGATTTCCATAAGTATGTAAGAACAAATAATAAAGCTGTCACCGACAATCCTTGAATCAAAGAAAGTAGCAATTCTCTAAGTAAAATTTTTCTTGTGTCTTTAGTTGTGACCTCACCCAAAGCAAGAGCTCTAACAACGAGCGTTAAAGTTTGTGTTCCCGCAATACCTGCCTGACCAATAATTACTGGCAGAAATACAGCAAGAACAGGCATAGTCCTAACATGATCTGTAAATAAACTTAAAATAAATCCGGCAAATAAAACTGTTCCAAGATTAATTATTAACCAAGGCAACCTTCTTTTAAATGAAGATTTTATTGGGCCTAATACTTTATCTTCCACGCTCATTCCAACCATCTTAAACATTTCTTTGGTGGCTTCTTCTTCAACCAAATGAATTACTTCTTCAATGGAGATTACATCATCCAAAATACCTTCATCATTTATAACTGCCAAAGCTCTCAAGCCATTTTTATTCATTATGTTTGCGCATTCTTGTTTTTCTACTTCTTTGTTCACAGAAATAACATTTGTATTCATGACTGATAATATTTTTTCAGAAAGATCTGCAAATATTAATTCAGGAATATCAACCGTACCCATTAATTTTCCTTTTGAATCAACAACAAATAAATTTTGCAATTTATTAGTACTTGTATTTGCTTTTCTTAAAACTGAAACAGTATGAGATACTGTCCATTCACTTCTGATGGCAACATAATCTCTGTCACTTTCAGATTCTTTGCTTTGGTATCTATAAAGCTTCCCAACTGCATCCATATCTCTGATTTTGGTTATAATTTGGCTTGCGTGATACCAATCAATTCCTCTAAGTATTTCTGCAGCAAGTTCAGGAGGGGCATCATTCAAAACACTGGCAAGCTGATTGACATTAATTAGACCTTTTTCTCTTTGGTTTTTTATATTCAGATTATCAATTAAAATTTTTAATTCGTCTTTAGAAAGCTCATCTATCATTTCTTCCGAAAGAGCCTTTGTTGTCTCAGAACTAGTATTTTTAGATACAAATTCTGGTGTATCATCTAGACTTAATTGGAAAGATATATTTTCAGAATCGACAACTTCTTGTTCATTAATTTTTTCGTTAATTTTTAATTCAGAATAATCCATACTAATTATATTTTTTCACATTTGGTGTCGACACTTCATTACTAATTGATACGAGATAAATTTATTTTGTTAAGATTGATATGAAATTAATCAAATTTTGGAGGTTTAATGGCAGGCTTAATATCAGATGACTTGGAGAATTATATTTCTTCTCATTCAGAATCTGGCGGGAATGTTGAAAAAGAACTTAGACAAGAAACTCTAGCCCTAGGATCATCATCTGGAATGATGTCGGGAGATTCTGTCGGAAATTTTTTGAAATTTATTGTCAAAATTAATAAGTGTAAAAGGGTTCTTGAAATAGGAACTTTTACAGGTTATAGTGCCTTGATGCTTGCATCTGGCTTACAAGAAAATGGCGAGCTTATAACCTGTGACATAAATTCAGAAACGTCCGATATAGCAAAAAAATATTGGGCTAAAAGTTCCCACGGAAAAAAAATTAAACTTGTTTTGGGTCCTGCTATTGAATCTATGGAAAAACTTAATGGAAAGTTTGATTTAATTTTTATTGATGCTGATAAGAATAACTACTTAAATTATTATATTAAATCTAAGGATCTTTTGAATAAAAATGGCATAATAATTGTGGACAATGTTTTGTGGTCAGGGAGGGTGCTTAGCCCTGAAGATAAGCAAAGCGTCTCAATTGATAATTTTAATAAATTTGTTAATGGAGATAAAGATTGGTGGAACACAATAGTTCCTATTAGAGATGGATTAATGATTATAACTAGGAGATGAAATGAAAATTACTGACATAAGGACAGTCGTTGTTGGAAATCCATGGAAGAACTGGGTCTTTGTAATAGTAGAAACTTCCGAAGGAATATCAGGTCTTGGGGAAGCCACAGGTGGCCTTTCAACAATGCCAAACAAAGAAGCTGTTGAGGAAATAAAACACCTAGTAATTGGAAAGAACCCTTTTGAAATTTCAAATATTGTAGACGAAATGTACAAGGCTGTGATGTTAAAAATTACCCCTGCTATTTCAGCTATTGAGATTGCATGCTGGGACATATTAGGTCAATATTTAAAAGTTCCAATTTATCAATTATTGGGTGGTAAAGTAAGAGACAAGGTAAAAGTATATGCAAATGGATGGTATTCAGGAGAAAGGTCTCCAGAAAATTTTGCTGAAAAAGCTAAATTTCTATCAAACAAAGGTTATCAGGCACTTAAATTTGATCCTTTTGGTTCAGAGCATTTGAGATTAGATAAAAAGTCAGAAATCTTTATCAAACAAATTGTCAGATCTGTGAGAGAAGCTGTTGGGCCTAATGTCGAGCTGATGATTGAGGGCCATAAAAGATTTAATGTTTTTGAGGCAATTAAAATTGCTAAATGGCTTGATGAATTTGATGTTACATGGTTTGAAGACCCAATTGATAATAACGATATTGATTCCCTGATCCATGTATCTAAAAATTCGCCAGTAAGAATTATTGCTGGAGAGGGATTCGATAAGTACAAAGATTTCACCAGATTTGCATCATCAAATGCAACGGATATAGTTAATCCTGAAGTTATAAAAATTGGTGGAATTGGTGGAGCTGTAAAAGTCGCAAATATCTGTTCATCCTTTGACGTAGACTTAGCTTTCCATAATGCTGAAAGTCCTTTGAAGACCATGACAAACTTACAGCTTTGTGGAGCAATTAAGAATATTTATATTCAAGAATGCTTTGATGAATTTAATGAAGATTGGATAGAAGAATTATTCCCTAATTATGAAAAAGTTCAGAATGGGTATTTATCAATTCCAGATAGACCCGGGTTAGGTATTTCAATAAATGAATCAGTTGCTAAAGATCACCCCTATAATAAGAGTAATTTTCTAAGAATGTTCAAGCCAGGATGGGAGAACAGAAAAGGTGCAAGCGGTTCAGAATAGGTTTAGTATTGAGCCTAATTCTTTAACATGTTCGATTTCGAAATCTGGCTTATCTTCATGTGGATAATTTCTACCCATCTTAATCCATGCTGTCTTCATTCCAACAGACTTGGCTCCAATGATATCTGTTTCAGCAGTATCCCCAACGAAGAGGATTTCTTCACAAGGCAAATCAATTTTTTTTGAAGCCTCTATAAATACTTCCTTGCATGGTTTGTGACAACCAAAATCACCAGAAACAATATAGAAAGGTGCAAGTTTTCCTACACCAGAACGTATCATTTTTTCATGCTGATATTTGTACCCATTAGTCAACACTCCCCAAGGAAAATTAATTAAATTCAATTTTTCTAAATGATTATTGGCCTCAATGTCTGGCTTTACAGAATTAACAATGGAACTCCAAAAGAAATCAACATAAAAATTATTTTCATTATCAAGATCTATTTTTTTTCTTAATTCATTAATTAAATTTTCTTTATCTGGAGACCACTTTGTATCTTTATCTGCATCCTTCATGATTTGAAAAAAACTATCAAAATCAAATTTGTCTTTATCTACAAATTCTTCGTAAAACATTTTCGTAAAACCAGAATAAAAAGCTTCATCTCGACTTATTAAAGTGTCGTCTAGATCATAAATTATTCCTGAAATTTTCATCTCAAAGTAAATGTTCTAAATGATTCAGCATATTTCATATTGTGTTGCTTTCCATTATTACTTTTCCATGCCCTAACTCTTTCAATAGCTTCAGGAGGAACTTGGCTTGTGTGGGCAGCAAGAGCTTTTAATGCAGTCTCCATATTTTCTTCTGATATTTCATTATAATGGTCTGCATCTTCTCGTGACATTACCCAAACCTCCCTTACTTTATGAGGCTCGAAGCCCTCATCAAGTAATTCAGGGAAAGTTAATCTGTCTCTGGCAGTTGGATACACAGATGATAAAGCTGCTTCTCCAGCAGCTATATGATCTGGGTGCGAAGAACCATAATTTTGACCGACTGTTCTAAATGGCGCAGTAGTTATCAAGACGTCAGGTTTATGTCTTCTAATTTCTCTTGTGATATCTTTTCTTAATTCTAAACTTGGGGTTAAATATGCATCTGGATAGCCTAAATACTCCACAGTTTTTAGTCCGAGAATTTTTGCAGCATCTTCCTGTTCTTTGTATCTAATTTCAGTTAATCTTTCCGGTGTCATTTCTGGGTCATCACTACCTTTACTTCCATCCGTGCAGAGCACATATACAACTTCCATTCCTTCGCTACACCATTGTGCAACAGTCCCAGAACATCCGTATTCTGCATCATCAGGATGAGCGACTACAACCATTGCTTTCTTGTATTCTGGGCTAGGATTATTATCAATTGGCATATTTAAAACCTCACTATTTATTTTGCATTTCTAAAAAAAATTTTATTTTTTCTTTAATTCTATTTATTCTCCAAAAAGCACCTATATGACCCAAGCCCTGCATGGCAAAGATCTCACAGTCTTTAAATTTACTTGCTGTCGATTCAATCCAATTATAGTACGGATCTTCGGAGCCTGCGAACATAAAACATGGTTTTGAAAAATTTGGAATTATATCTTCTGCGCCCATCCATTCATCTTGAGCTTCATTAGATAATTTTAATCCATTTAAATCAAACTTTTCTTTTATTATTGGAGATAAATTTTCCTCTTTATAACTAATTATTTTTTTATGAGAAGCTGGTGCCTTAGCATGCATTCCCCCAACAATCATTGAAGATACTCTTTCAGAGTAATTTCTAATTAATTCATAACAAATTCTGCCTCCCATTGAGAAACCAAATATTGAAAATTTATCTATTTCATTATGGTCCAAAATATTAATTAAAATTTTGCTAACATACGAAATATAATATTTATCAATTTGTTTTGGGCATGAACTTTTACCGTGGCCAGTATAATCAAACATTATAAGCGTATTGTCTCTACTTAATATTTCTACCCATCCTGATTTATGCCAATGCGAAGTGCTGCTCATGTAAGGATGAGACAAAACAAGAGGAGGACCTGAGCCGATTATTTCATAATAGTAATTATTATTTTCTAATTCTAAAAAAGACATTATTGCAATTACCCATCTTCATTTTCACTTAACTCACCTGATCTCATATTAAATAACTTATCACCAAATTTTTTCATTCTTTGGTCATGAGTCGCCAATACTACAGTCGTATTATATGTTTTACATATATCCTTAATTTGTTCAAATACAATTTCAGTGTTTACAGAATCGAGTTGTGAGGTTGGTTCGTCAGCTACTAATATTTCCGGTTTCCTTACTAAAGCTCTTGCAACAGATACCCTTTGCCTTTCACCTCCGGACAATTCATAAGGCCGATGACTCATTCTGTACTTTAAGCCAAGGATTTCTAAAATCTCTTCTGTTTTATTTCTTCTTTCTTTTCCACCAATTCCTAGAATTCTCAAAGGCAATTCAACGTTTTCATATGCAGATAATAATGGCATTAAAGCATGGGCTTGAAATACCATTCCAATTGTTTTTCTTCTAAGTTTATTTAATTGATTCTTTGAGTACTTTGTAATCGAGCTTCCGCTAATCATAACATCTCCATTAGACGGGAAATCAATGCCAGAAACCATATTTAATAATGTAGTTTTTCCAGCTCCTGATGGCCCTGAAATAATTATAAATTCACCTTTCTTAATTTTTAAATTTACATTTTTAACAGCTTCAATATCACCGCTTGGAAGACTAAATGTTCTAGAAATTTTCTTTAAATTAATCATCTACTTCTTTCTTTTTAAAATTTTATTTAGGCTTATTTTGGACTTATCAGATGTCAAGCTAGCTTTAGAGTCTATTTTTGATTTAGATAAAATTTCCTGAGGTATTTGCACTCCACCAAAAGAATCAATAACAACATACTCACTTTTTGATCTCTTATTTTTCAAAACTTCTTTAACTACTTTTCCATCCCTCATACCAATAGAACGATTAACATGATCCTCAATTTTTGGGTCATGAGTAACAATAACTACAGTTGTTCCATAATTCTTATTTACATACCTCATTTTTTCTAAGACCATATCACTGGTTTCATCATCTAATTCACCGGTTGGTTCATCTGCCAATAAAAGAGGAGGTTGGTTTGCAAGTGCTACAGCAATTGCCGCTATTTGCTGTTCACCACCAGAGATATTTTCTGGCAACCTAGAGGATATCGGATTTAAATTTAAAAATTCTATTAATTCAGCTACTCTCAATTTTCTATCTTTGATGCTTAGATCGGAAGCCATCATCGGAAGTTCAATATTACTAAAGACATCTAAATAAGGAACAAGGTTTTTACCTGTTTGTTGCCAAACAAACCCTACTTCTTTCTTCCTGTATTCTACTGCTTCTTTTTGGTTGATACCCAAAAGGTCAAATTCTCCAACATTTACATCTCCTGCCGATGGTGATTCGTATCCAGCTAATATATTAAGTAATGTAGATTTGCCACTACCAGAAGCACCTACTATTGAGAGTAATTCTCCATAATTAATGCTTAAGTCCACACCTCTTAAGGCGACAACTTCAAGGTCAGAAACTTTAAAAATTTTATACAAACCTGTGCAGTCAATGTGAAATTTATCTTCCATCTTTTTCCTTACTTTAAATTAATTCTCATTGTATCGTTTATTGAAATTTTGAATACAGAAAAAATTGTATAAATTATTATCACGAAAAATAATAATCCAATTGAGCCAAAAACAATACTAAAGTCGAACCATTCGACTGAATTGATCATTGGAGGTACAAGGGAATTTGAAGACTCTGGGCTTATTAAATATGGCATCACGGTTGACGATAATCTTGAACCAAGGATAATACCTAATGCTAAAGCCAAACCAATTACTAAAAATTGTTCAATTGCTATTAAAATAATTATCTGAATTCTTGAAATTCCTATGCTTTTCAATGTTGCAAATTCTAAGTTTCTTTTTTTAAATGAAACCCTAGAATGAATTAAAAATCCAACAACACTAACTAAACTTACTGCTCCGAAAGAAATAAGTAATAAAGTTTGCCAACCAGCAAAAACTAACGGATCAATTTTCTGCCCTTCAAGAGACTTTTCATTACTAAAAATTGAGCCATATGGAATTTCATTATTTTGTAATTCACTCACTACGCCATTAAGTATTGGATTAATATCCATTGTTTCTTTTTGGTTTATAACCCAAATTTCATTTGCTTGATTATCTCCTTGTTTTTTTCTTATATTTGCACCATTTATCACATCGTTTAATTCAGCTATAACAAATGGTTCAGTGTCTGGGTATAAAGTTGGAAAATAATTAACTGTGTCGATAATTTTTATTGAAAATTCACTTGCCATAATTGTGACAGTAAGAATATCACCGATATCTGCATCTATATTATTTAAAAATGAATCACTAACTATTACTTCAATTGGCTCATCAGAGTTATATTTTGAAAATCCTCTTAATTGTCTTGTGTCACCATCTGTCCATTGAAATCTTAAAAAATTATCCTTAGTATCATCTTTAGTTAAAATCAGGTTGTCAGAAAGTGATTGGGATGAAGTATTGAGAATATTCCATTCATTATTAAAATAATATTCACTCAATGTTTCTTCTGGCTTAGGAATCCCCATTTCTAAACTCCCCTTAATTGAAGATATTTTGTGAAAGTCTATTGCTCCAGGCTCTAAAGCTTTTGATGGTGAAGTTATGAATATTGAATGTAATGAAACAGGATATTCAGGAACGAAAGGTGCATTTCTTGGATCATCTTTTTTAGTAATCCCAAACCACCTACCAGTTCTAATATAAGGATTCAAAAGTTCTGGCTTGATAGGAGTTATTACGTCACACCAGTAGTCATCATTTGATCTAAAAAATTCTATATTTGCCATCATTTCTAATGCACAATCAGTTGCATTAAAGTATGCCGTATAAAATCTTGAGTTAGCGTCTGAAAGTTTTGCTGCCAATATTAAATGGGGGGATCCTCCTGCGCCATGATAATTTGAAACTCTTGAAGGTTCTAAAATTAATCTTAGCTGTATACCCAATAAATCAGCATCTTCGTGAATTTGTACAGGCTCATAATCGATAGAGTTTATTTTATCAGAAATTGAATTCAGGCTTTCTGTAAAATCATCTCTCCAAAATATACTATTATCTGATAATTTTGAAGAATCAATTGATAGTAATGTAAATGATGGGCCTAAAACAGAAGCTTTTACTCTTTCTGAGGATCTATGAGCTTCAATAACATTTTCATTGAAAGATAAACTGCTTACATTTTTGCTTTCTCCATTCCATGGAATTTGAAGTCCATCAATTCTGAATTCAGACCCAACCCTGTACGAAACCGTATCCTCAATACTTCTGTCTAAAGTAGCCTTAAAACTTGATGTAAACATTCCTAACGCGGCAGCAAGGATTATTAATAATGACATTCTTGAGTAAGTGTTTGAACTTCTTCCAATATGCCACAAACTTAATACTATCCATGAAGGTACAAATTTAGCTATAAACCTAAGGGATATTAATACCGATAAAGCTCTTATCAGTAGAGGAAAAATTCTTAATAACACTATTCCTGCACCTAAAAGAATAAAGGAGGGCATTAATAATATAATATTAGCTATGATACTTTCCCCAATTAAGTTCTGCACAAAGACTGATTGCGATTGAGATATTTGCCACATTAGTAAAAGTGCAATTAATAAAAACCACATATCAAGATAATATTTTTGAATAAAGTTTGGCTCCTCTCTTTCATCAACAGAAGATATTTTTAATTTACTACTTAAGAAGAAATAGGTTGGTATAACTACTGCAGAAAGTGATACTAATCCACCTAAACCAGAAAATAAAAAGGATGTTGAAGTAATTCCGACGTATACATTGCTGTCGTTTAGCATTTCAGAAAGCCATGGAAGAAAGGATGATAATTTAATTGTGAAAAATGCTACATATGGACCTAGGATAGATACAATTATCGCCATAATTAAAAACTCTAAATTAAAAATAATGTAAATTTGTCTTAAGCTTGCACCTCTAGAACTTAAAAAAGTAATCTCCTCTTTTTGATCTTCTACAATCAAGCTAACTAAAGAAAAAACAAAGAAAATAATAACAACTGATATCAGTATTAATATAGTTTTCATTGGAATTGCAGCTGTAGAGAGATTAGAGTCAAATTTTTCTAAAGAATCAACAATGCCAGTTTTAAAAGAAAAATTATCATATTTTGATGAAAGAAGAGGCGGATTATCTACCACAATCGAATTTATTTTATTTACTTCAGTAGAATTAATTTTTTCTTCATCAATATCAGACATCCAAAATAAATCAGAGTCCATGCTAATAAATTTTTCTCCAAGTTCTTTAAGGTCCTCAATGTCTTTGATAACTAAATTAGCAAAAATAAAAGATGAATCTTCCTGAATAAAGTTTTGAGAATAGAAAGAATTAAAATTATTACTTTTTCCTAGTGAAAAAAATCCAGAAATATATACATTTGCAATTGGGTCAGACTCATCCCAATATGCTTCTATCTCTAAAATTTCGCCCGGCATAATCTTAAATAAATTTGCAATATCTTTATCAATAAATACTTCTATCAAATCGCTACCTGTAGCTGATGAAACTTCATCAAAATTAATAAGATTGTTTTCTATTGAATTTTCGAAAAAAGAAAAATAATATCTTTTACAAATTTCTATCACATTGTTATTTTGGATTTGCTCGGATGAGTTACAAAGTGAAGTTAAACGTGATGTTGCTCCTTTTTCCATTTCTTCGCCAGTTTTACCCCATTCAGTTGGCAAAAAGGTAGAGGTCTTTGTTCCATAAAAGTTTTGACTTGAATATTTTTCTAAAGGTATTGTTAGGCTACCCTCGATATCATTCTTGAGATTTAAGTACTTATCTCCCATAAGAGGTTTCTCGGAAGAAGATATATTAACATCCATTTTTTCTGAGGAAATTTTTGATAATTCAAAGTCCAGTGCAATATCTCTTAAAGAATCAAAATACATTATTGAACCAGACATCGTTGTACTTGATAACAACATCCCAGCAAAGACAACAGTTAAAAATTTCCATCTATGTAAATATCTTTTTATGATTAGTTTTAATAACATTAAATTGCCTTCTTTATTGATTCAGAAACATTTATTCTAGTTGAAATAAGCGCAAAAAGTGACGAACATATTAGATATAATATCGCTAAAATTAATAATGCAGTTATCACATAAACCCATGATATAACCAAAGTTTCTGGAAAACTTGTCTTAGTGCTTACATCTAAAGACATTACTAACTGATTAAGTATTCGTGAAATTATTATCCCTGACATAAGGCCACATAAAACTGCAGAAATTATTACTACGCCATATTCAAAAAACGACATAATATACCTACTAAATGGAGAAATCCCAATTGCATCGTTAATAGCATTATCATGAGATGATTGGATTTCATTGGCAATATAAAAACCAATAAATCCTATAGAAATAAGAATAATAAATGCCCACAAACTAATGATTGATATTCCCTTCCAGCTTATAACTGCTATTGGGGTGACGAGTGAATTTTGTTCAATAAGTGATTTATCTTTAATAGTAGAAAGTGGAAAATTTTCAATAATATAATCTGATGAATTTTCCTGAACTCCATCCTCAACAAGGACAACTAATTCATTAGGTCTAAAGCTTTGAAGTTTTGTTAATTCCATATAATTCTTTAAAAGTCTTAGGTCAGCTAATAAAAAGCTATCGTATTTTTCTGATGTGCCGGAAAAGTAGTTTATTTTCTTTTCTATTTTCATGGGAATGTAACTCCCAGAAGCATTGAAAATAAATTTTTCTCCAATATTAATTTCAGAATTATTAATGAATTCTTGATTAACTATCACCGGAATTCCTTCGTCATAATTACTTAGAAACATACCTCTTATTCCCTTAGTTGAGCCATTTCCTAAGTTAAGAATTAAACCTTCAGGATTGTATTCAATAGTTGTATCAAATCCTTCTGAAGTAGGAAGTTCAGTCCAATTCAATGATTCATTAAATGAAATATTCCTTATTAAATTATTACTCGAATCTATAAAATTAATGGAATTTAAATTGAGCTTAAAGGGTTTTGAGTTGTCTTCACTTGATGGCTCATAGACTTCAATGCCAATCAACCTTGCAGGATATTTAATGTTTTTTAATTCTACTGAATTCGTGGTCCATTTTTTTGATTCAATTGGGCCAAGGCTTAAAGCTGTTATTCTGCCATCAAAACCCTTCACAACTGCCCATAAAAAAGAGTCATCTAATTTTTTATCTGAATAGTTCTTTATGTCAATTTTAAAAACATTTTCTTCAATCAGTATTCCTGGATTGTATTCGTCATTACTCCATCTAGAAAAAATTGAATTTTTGCTTTCATCGAAAAAATCTTCTCTTGACCATGTTATATCAACCAAATTTTTATCTATTCCAAGAAGTTGAGATTCAGTGCCAGATCCAGTTGTCCCTGTATTTCCAGTTAAACTATTCATTTTTCCTACTTTTTGAATTCCTTGCTGTTCTTCTAGCCCTTCGATATATTCATCCTCGATTCCAAATGGACTACTTTCAGAAATTCTAAAATCACTCATAGTAATAAAAGATGACTTGTCTTTTTTACTTTTTTCCAGAGAACTCTGAATGCTTGAAATAACAATAAAAGATGAAATTCCTAGAGAGATAATTAGGAAAAACCACAAATACCATCCTGAATTTTTAGATAGTTTTTTTGAGCTTAAATATATTGGTGTAAATGTTGCTCTACTAAAGATATCCAATATATTTAGAAGTAAAGGAAAAATCCTAATAAATAGCATTACCAAAAAAATCATTAATGCGGATGGAAGAAGTAAAAACGTAAATTGGCTTAATGAATCATTCTCGCCTATTGAACTTATAACTCTCATCCTTAATTCAAAAAAGATTAAAATCGCACCGATCCCCAAAAATATATCTAAAAAATACTTTGTAAATACATTTGCTCTAATTTTTGAAACAACCATTGATAATCTTTTTGAGTTTATCAGTTGATTATTTAATGATACGTAAAATATAAAGCTAAAAAAACTAGCTGTAATTAAAAATCCTATGGAAATAAATGCTGAATTAATGCTTACGAAGAAAGGATCTACGCCTTCCGGGTCAATTTTTAAATAATTAAATATTACGGTCCTAATAATAAGGTTGCTTATAAATGGAGCAATCACCATAATTGGGATACCAAAAAATAACCATTCATAAATAAAGTATTTAATTACTCCAAGTTTTGAAACTCCCCTTAAAAATAAATAATTAATTTCTTCTCTTCTTTCTTGATTAATTAGATAAGAAAACATAATTAATAGGGTTGAGCTAAATATTCCTAAAAGAGAAAAAATTATTAAGACCGGAGCCCTAACAAAATTCATTTCATTTATGGTATTTTCTGCAATTCTATCTAATTGGGTAAGAACAACAGCCTGAGGGAATGATATAAGCATATTATTTTCAAAATTATTAATTTTGCTTAGGTAATTTATCCTTATGTTTTCAGTTAACTTTTTATGATCAATATCTAAATACCACCATGCTCTTACTGGCAAGCCTCTTGTTAAAGGTTCTAAATAATTAAAATAATCTTTTTGATCCATCACCAAAACTAAAGGTAATTGACATGTCATACAAGGCGAGGGCGGTAAAAATAATTCTTCGTAATATCCAAATAACTCATTCTGATTAATTTCTTCAAAATAGCCTTGAATAATTAATTCTAAATTATTAGTTTCATTTTTATCTTCAGATCCATTTATAAATTCTTCTAATTGGTCTATATTTTTAATTTCAAAAAAAGACATTCCTTGCTGTATAGACAAAATTCCTTCGTTATCTGATTCTTTGAAAAGATCTTCCTTAGATCCTCCAGTAGACTCATAGTCTTCAATAAAATCTTTCAAATTTTTCTTAGTTTCTTTAAGCCCAGCATCAAGATTTTTTGAACCTTTTATTGAATTTGCTACGACTTTATCTCCAATTTTTAGGCCAAGCTGATCTAATCTCTTTTTTGGACCAATAACTTTAATTAAATTTTCGGGCAACCCTTCTTCTTTTTCTTTAACATCAATAAAATTTTCTATTTTATCCATTGAAACAAATTTTAATTTTGATGCTGTTCTATTATTATTTGGAATTTCCTTCCCCCAAAAATATTCAGTAGACTGAATCACTGATGATTGTTCAACAAATAAATCAGATAAATTTTGTGAAGCTAAATCATTTATGATGGAATTATTTTCGTCAAAGGAATCTTTAATTAAAGGTTGGCTTCCAGTGGTTATGCTAATATTTCTTGTTGTTGAAGGAGTGTTGTTTAGGCCGTCCTCATAAATCATTTTCTTTACCCAGCCTAAGTATGTGGGCCCAGAAATAATAAAAGTATTCGCAATTAGAAATGAAATCCATAGAAGAGATAATAATTTCCACTGATTTTTGGCTCTATTAAAGATATATTTAAACATAACTAAATATAAGCTAAAAAAATTAAAAGTTATTTATTTTTTTTAGCTTTATAGACCGTATCTAAGTCCTTGTCTCCTCTTCCACTAACCATTAGTACAAGTTTTTCACCCTTTTTGGTCTTCTTTATATATTTATCTAGGAAACCAATAGTATGTGCAGGCTCTAGAGCTGGAATTATTCCTTCTGTTACGCTTAATAAATCAAACCCATAAAGTGCTTCCTTATCTGTAGCTGAAAAATATTCAGCCCTACCTGAATCTTTTAAATAGCTATGTTCTGGCCCCACACCAGGATAATCCAATCCAGCAGAAATTGAATGAGCTTCGTTAACTTGCCCCATATCATCTTGTAGTAAATAGGAATATGAGCCATGAAGTACTCCTGGTGTGCCCTTTGACATTGTAGCTGCATGTTCACCTGAATCAACTCCATTTCCTGCGGCCTCAACTCCAATTAATTTTACGGATTTATCTTCAAAGAATCCTGAAAAAATTCCAATTGCATTACTTCCTCCTCCAACACATGCAAGGACATAATCTGGTAATCCGCCATATTGTTGAATCATCTGATTTCTGGTTTCGTCACCAATAATTTTTTGAAAATACTTAACAATCGAAGGATAGGGATAGGGACCAACAGCACTTCCAATAATATACATTGTGTTTTCAACATTTGTTACCCAGTCTCTTATTGACTCATTAACTGCATCTTTAAGTGTCCTGCTTCCGCTTGTAACTGGCTCTACTTTTGCACCAAGTAACTCAATTCTGTATACATTTGGCGCTTGTCTCTTGATATCTTCTTCTCCCATATAAATTACACATTCAAGGTCAAGCAAAGCACAGGCTGTTGCTGTTGCGACACCATGTTGCCCAGCTCCAGTCTCAGCGATTATTCTTTTTTTTCCTAATCTTTTAGCGATAAGTCCTTGTCCTAATGCATTATTAATTTTGTGTGCACCTGTATGAGCTAAATCTTCTCTTTTTAAATAAATATTTGCTTTGCCATATTTTTGTGTGAGGTTTTCGGCATAATACAATGGGGTTGGCCTACCAACAAAGTCTCTCTGTAGGATTTTTAATTCAGAATTAAATTCTTCATCAATTATAAATTTTTTAAACGAATCTTCTAGTTCGTTTAAAGCAGGAATAAGGGTTTCTGGGACATAACTTCCCCCATAGTCACCAAAGTTTTTATCAAGATTTTGTTCAGTATTATTAATAGTCATATGTATATTCTATCGTAAATTAAACTAGAAACTAAAAAATTTAGTCGCAAGCACCACCAACGCCTATACAATTAGTCCAAAAATAGTCTAATTTACTAGAACCAACTGCTAATTGCTGTCCAATTACCCTGCTCCCTCCAACAGAAACAACTTGTGAAAAAATCACGCCTAACACATTACCATTGTAATCAATTATTGGACCTCCGCTATCACCGGGGTCTGCGCCAGTATTAACAACAATAATTGGGAGTAGGTCATTTGAGTAATTTTGACCATCGAGTATTTGGTATTTTTTTGAATTGCCATATTGAGAAGTATTACCAAGCTGATTAAAAATTGAAATAATTACCCCGTGCCTCACCGCAGGATAATTTGCAACTCCAGTAGAATATCCAATCTGGAAAATAGCTGTTCCGTTATCAGAAGAAGTTGTAGTTCTGGTCTTTAATGGTATGGCCCCGTGGTTCTCACACTTAACTAATGCAAGGTCTAAATCTGAATCCCAAGATTTAACCAATCCAATTTGTGTTGTTATTGATCCGTCACTTGAAGGGACAATAATATTTACTTGATTACCCGAACCAGAAATAACATGTTCATTTGTGACAATATAATTTTCAGAAATTGCCCATCCAGTACCAACATTATTTCCTCCTTCATTTACAATTTTGACAACTGATTTTCTATATTGCTCATACAGGCCTTTGACATCCAATCCTGTATTAGGAACTGGTGTTGCGTATGGATTATCTAATAAATTTCTTATGTCTTGTTCTAAATCGATCAGTGGAGCCGGAGTTGGTGTAGGAACTGGAGTTGGGTATGCCATTGGAGTTGGTGTAGGAACTGGAGTTGGGTATGCCATTGGAGTTGGTGTGGGCACTGGAGTTGGGTATGCCATTGGAGTTGGTGTGGGCACTGGAGTTGAAGTTGGATAAGATTTAATTAATTTATTAAATTCATCATTAATTTTCATTTCTATTTCTTCATCTGATGGCCCACAAGAAATGAATATAATTGAAAAAATTAAAATTACTGATTTTTTTACCAAACTAAAGCCTGCCCATCTCTTCTTGGGTCAACTGCCCCTCCAATAAGTCCATTTTGGTCAAGACTGATCATACCTTCACTTCCTTTGCCTTCCCAAGGGCCACACATCTCAACAACATGCCCTAACATCTCTAATTTTTCTTTAACATTTATTCCAAATCTATCCTCAATATTTATATGTGTTTTAATGCTGTGTGGAATTGTTGATTCTGTAAGATTTTGATAATGAGTCCATCGTGGCATACTGACAGATTCGCCAACCTTGTAATTAAAATCAATAAATGATGATATTGTTTGCATATTAGTTTGGACTTGAGTATCTGCTCCGGGGGTACCACAAATTAATCTTAAATTGTTTTTGTTACCTTGTTTTTTAAATACCATAACTGGATTCATTGTGTGCCTCACTCTTTTTCCAGGCACTAAAATATTAATGTGATCTTTATCAAGGTGCCAATATGTCATTCTATTATTCATTAAAATACCTGTACCCTCTACAACGTCTCCTGAGCCCCATTGTGTCTGAATACTTTGTAATTGAGAAACTGCATTACCTTCTCTATCAAGCACACAAAAATAGGTAGTATCGCCCACTTTATCTGGAGAGTAGTTAATTTCAAGGTGACTGTCATCAATTCTTTTATCTAAACTTATTTTTTTAAATTGAGATTGTGAATATTCTTTATTTAAAAGTTTATCAACTGGAATCTCTATAAATTTTGGGTCTGCTAAATATTTTTCTCTATCGAAAAAAGCTAATCGTTTTGCTTCAGCCATTGCATGTATTGATGTGTATGTCCCTGGCTCTAATATCGAAGAATCAAAATTCTCAATAATGTTTAACTGTTGCAATAAGGTTATTCCGCTAGAATTAGGCGGTGACTCAAAAACTTCATACCCTCTGTAATTAGTGCTAATTGGATCAACAATTTCAGCATCAAAATTTTCAAAATCCTTAATAGATAAAAAACCGCCATTTTTTTTAGAGTATTCAACAATTTTTTTTGAGATCTCTCCCCTGTAAAACGCATCTGCTCCCCCAGACACAATTTCTTCTAAAGTTTTTGCCAACTCATTGTTTATAACCTTGCTACCAAAACGCTTATATGTATTTTTATCACCCCAAATTTTCATAGACGTTGAATATTTATTTATTCCAGACTCACTAATCAAAGACTCGCTTTGGTCTTCACTCAAAGGCACCCCATTTGTTGCAGCTTCAATAGAAGGTTTTATGCATTCATCTAGAGTCAACCTTCCTTTAAGTTCGTGCATTTTTAATACCCCGCTTACAAGGCCTGGAACAGATGAAGACTTTATACTTTTAAAAGATAGCTCTTTGATCTTGTTAGAAAATTCTGGAGCGGGTCCAGTTGCATTAATAACTGAAACTTTATCTTCATTATTATCAAACATCATAATGAATCCATCCCCCCCAATTCCAGACATTTGTGGCTCAACTACACCAAGCATGAAGCTGATCGCACAAGCTGCATCGAATGCGTTTCCTCCTTTATTTAAAATATCTCTTCCTACCATTGATGCAAGCCAATGATTTGTTACAACTGAGGAAGTGAAGCCGGTCATATTTGTATTTACCGACCCTAAATTTTTTCCATGTGGCAATTTATGTGTCATAATTCTATAGAAGAATATTATATACTTGATTTATAAAAATAGAGACTTAAGTCATGAATAATTATAGAGACGTTGAAAATCTTATAAAAAGCAGAAGAGATACAAAAAACTTTTTATCAAGAAGAATTTCAAAAAAGAATATATCAAAGATACTTGAGATGGGCATATGGTCTCCCAACCACAGAATGACAGAGCCTTGGATGTTCGTTCCAATTGAAAAAAACTCACCTACACGTAAAAGCATAGCTAAAGACATAAGAAAGTATGTTATAGATAACTCAAAAAATTCTAATAAAAAAACAACGTCTCAATCTGCAACAATATCTAAAGAGGATTTTGAAAAATGCCCATATATAATTTATGTATTTTCTAAAAAGGGCAGGAGCAAAGAAGAAACTTTAGAAAATTATGCTTCAACATCAATTTCAGTTCAAAATATGTCTCTTTATGCTTGGTCATTGGGCATAGGCGTGCATTGGTCAACTGGCAAACCGTGTAAAATCCAAGGGTTATGTAAAAAATTAGAGGTTGACGAAACATGCACAACAGTCGGATGTTTATATCTAGGGTACATAAAATCAAAAAATAATATAATTACAAAGCCAAGATCAAATATTAACGAGAAAACTATTTGGAAGTAAGTTTTTAATAAAAAGTATTTTAAGATTCTTAAATAATACATAAAATTAAAATCTGATATTATACAAAAAATTAACTTAACAAACTGAAATCTTAACGGTAATAATATGACTGAAAAATTCAACAACTATATAAACAATAATTGGGTGGATCCTGTTACAGAAAAGTACTTTAAAAGTATAAGCCCAGCAGACAATGAAGAGATACTAGGCCTTTTTGCCAGTTCAGATGCACAAGATGCAAACATTGCAATAAATAGTGCTTATGATGGATTTCAAAATTGGAAAAAAACTTCTCAAATTGCTAGAGGTGAATATTTATACAAAGCTTCTAGTTGGCTTGAAAACAATTCTTCAAAATATGCCGAAGCGATAACAAAGGAATGTGGTAAATCAATTCTTGAAGCTAATGGTGAGGTCGGCAGGTCAATAGCACTTTTGAAGTACTACGCCGCACAAGCTTCAGACCCTATGGGAGATGTCGTTCCTTCAGTAAACCCAAATATCCTTCTTTACACAACTAAAGTACCAGTTGGTGTTGTAGGTTTAATAACTCCATGGAACTTTCCTCTTGCAATTCCTATATGGAAAATGGCACCTGCTATAGTTTTTGGAAATACAATTGTTCACAAGCCTGCTTCTGCTACTCCATTATTAGGAAAATTGATTGCTGAGATGTGGGAAGCTGCTGAACTTCCTCCTGGTGTTTATAATCTTGTAACAGGTTCTGGGTCCGAATTAGGTGATGCAATTATTGATCACCCTTACACGTCTGCTCTGAGCTTTACAGGATCGACTTACATTGGACAAAGCATTGCAGTGAAATGTGCAAAAAATGGAATGAAATACCAATTAGAAATGGGTGGTAAAAATCCAGTTATAGTAATGAAGGATGCAAATTTAGAACAAGCAGCTGAAGTTACAATGTCTGGCGCAATGAAATATTCTGGTCAAAAATGCACTGCTACTTCAAGAGCAATTATCGCGAAAGAAATTAAAAAAGAATTTACGGAAATACTTTTAAATAAATTTGAAAATTTAAAAGTCGGTGATGGTATGGAATCTGAAAATGTTGTTGTTCCTGTAATAGATGACAGGTCACTAAAAAATATCTCAGATAAGATAAAGGCAGGAAAAGACGAGGGGTCTAGATTAATTTTTGGCGGTGAAATATTAACTGAAAATAATTATAAAAAAGGTAATTATGTACAACCAACATTATTTGATAATGTAGACCCTAAATCTTTAATTGCAACTGAAGAAATTTTTGGTCCGGTATTAGCACTAATCGATGCTGATGATTATGATAATTCAATAAAAATTGCCAATGATACTACATATGGATTAAGTGCTGGAATATTTACATCTAACCTAAACTTGGCAATGGAATTTGCCAACAATATTAACGCCGGTATCGTTAAAATAAATGGTGAAACTGCAGGTGTAGAACCTCAAGTTCCTTTCGGCGGAATGAAGGAATCATCTTCGGGGGCAAGAGAACAAGGAAAGTCTGCTGTCGACTTCTTTACTCAAACAAAGACTATTTATGTTGAAAGGTCAGCATAATGTATTTAGGAACTCAATTTGCTGCAAGAACTGATTCAGATTATGAAACTTTTAAACAATTAGGCGTAAATAACATTAATGGATTTCCAGATGTTTCTCATCAGAATTGGACAGTAGAAAACCTTGTGCAATATAGAGAAAAAGTTGAATCCTACGGTATAACATTAGATATGGTTCAATTACCTTTAAGTTCAGCTGATATTGACACAAGGGTTAAAAATGGTGAATTTTACAATATTTTAACTGGTACCAGCCCAGAACGAGACTATGAAATTGAAAGAATTTGTGAAATTATTTCAATGTGCTCAAAAGCCGGAATTCCAGCAGTAAAATATAACTTAAATATCATAGGAATACCAAGGACAGACAGTGAATTTGGCAGGGGCGGGGCAAAATTATCTACATTTAGATGGGACAATGCTGATCATAACGCTAAAGAAACGTATGCGGGCAAGGTTTCTGAAGATGTATTTTGGGAGAGAATAGATTATTTTTTAGAAAGAGTTGTTCCTGTCGCTGAAGAAAGTAAAGTACGATTGGCTTGCCACCCTCATGACCCATATACACCACCCGGGTACAAAGGTGTTACTAGGGTTTTAGGTACTGTTGAAGGGCTAAAAAAATTCATTTCTATTCGCGAAAATAAATATCATGGGCTTAATTTTTGCCAAGGAACTATAACAGAAATGATGGATAATCCGGGCGAAGAAATTTTTGATGTCATAAGATATTTTGGAAAAATTAATAAAATTTTTAATGTTCACTTTAGAAATATTAGAGGGAACAAATTGAGCTTTACAGAAGTATTTCCGGATGAAGGCTCAATAAATATGTATGAAGCAATAAAAGTTTACAAAGAAGTTGATTATCCTTATATGCTAATGCCAGATCATGTTCCTGAAATCAATGCTAAAGATCCTAAAATGACTGCATTTTCATATTGCTACGGGTACATAAACGCTTTATTGCAAACTTTAGACACTGATTAATCGTCTTTTTGAATTAATTCTACCCTTACGTTTCCTGGTGTTTTAAGAAAAGCAATTCTCATACCAGGCATTTCATTTGGCCCCTCAGATAAGGTTGCTCCTAACCCTTCGAGTCTCTGAATATCTTCTTCAAGATTTTTGGAATCTAGGCCAAAATGCTCAAGCCCGTAATGCGGGTCTGCATCGCTTGGCCCCAACTTCTCGTTAGTTCTTTCCCCAGAAATATTGACCCTAAAACCATCTTCACTTTGACATGAAATAAATCTATCCCCGACAGATCGGACTTCATCATTTATAATTTCAAAATTAAATGCATTAATAAACCAATTTGCATCTTTTTCTGGATCATTACTTTTTATATGAATATGATTAATTTTGTACATTATGACTCCTAATTATTTATTTTTTTTATTAATTTTTCATGTACTTCTGGCCACCCAAAGATAAACCATTCTGGCACTTCATTTATTAACTTATCAGTTTTTAAATCATTACCAAAACCATCAGTAGATTTTAATCCGATTTTCTCCCCAATAGACATTAGCCCTCCTACATGTTCTAAAGATATTTTGTAAATTGCCATAACTGGCAAATTTCCTTTAATTATTTCAAAGCCAGGATAAACAGCAGATGCAAATGAGTTAATGTAGGAAAAGTTTTTAACCCAATCAAGCTCTTCTTTAAACAATTTTGACCAATTTTTTCCTTGTTCAATTTCCAGGCAAAGAGTCATGTCAATCATTTCTGGGAAGCTAGCAATGGGTTTAAATATTTCATCGTTAAAATAAACATTTTCATCGTCACAGTGTATGTATTCATTATTTGCAGGACAACCAATTGCACCAACAGATTTATTGTCAGAAAAGAATGATACCGTTAGGCCCCATGAATTTAAATTATTGCTGTATGGGACAGTTCCACACAATGGATCAACACAGAAAAATTTATCAGAGCTTAAACTAAAATCATCTCTAGACTCTTCTGATAGAATGTTGTGATTAGAATTCTTTTTTATTATTTTTTTAATTATTTCGTCTGATTTTAAGTCAGCTTGAGTGACTAACCCAGCTTCAAATTTGTTCCATTTTTCAATGTTTTTAAAATTATTATTTTTTTGAAAATTTTTTAATTCACTTCCTGCTGCTTTTACAGAATCTAAACATATTTTTGACTCTAATTTGATAATATCTCCTTAATGTTTAAGCACGTTGGGCCTTTGTAATTAATTTTAACGCTTGGATTATTTTTATTAGAAAACTCTAACCTTCTTTCTCCATCCAATGCTAGCGTTCCTTTTTTTGTTTGAATTTTAATAATTTCATTTTTTTTAAATAATTTCCAATTATCAACAAATATTTTTTCTATTTTTCCTGGAGCAATTGGAGAGAAAAATTCAGTCTGTGAATTATTTTTGTTTTCTGAGATTTTTACATAAATTGATTCATCGCGTTCGAGGTTTTTTAATAATTTAAATCCTATTGATGAGAACCCAATGCCTGTTGGCTTTATCTTGTTAATAAAAATTTCAGAAATAGAGTCCATGCTCCAAATTGCCCTTGCTCCAACATAGGGAATATCGGTAACCACAATATCGACAAGTGCACTGTCTACATATTGTTCATTAAAAAATATATCTAATTTCTTTGTCTTAATTAAAAAAGCTTCTTTTTTATCAAAATTTGCAAATTTACCAACTGCAATACCAGCAATTGTTCCGTCGATATTTTCAGGAAAAAGATTATTAGTCCCTGTTGATATTGCCAAAATAGGAGTATTGCTTAAATGGCTTGAAACCAACCTTGAAGTCCCGTCTCCTCCAAAAATTATTACGCACTCAAGACCTAAGCTATCCATTTTTTTTGCAGATTCTATTGTTGTGCTTTCTTCGTCAAGCCTATTAGTTTTTAATATAACTGTTTCTATTTTATTTGCGTAATTTTCTCTTGCTCTTCTAGAAACATCACTAAAATCTGGCATAATAAATACTTTACTAATGCCTTCGTTTAAAAGCCCTTCATATAATTTTAAAAGTTCATTGGATTTGTATTGTTGTGGAACTACGAAAGCATTTGATACTAGCCTCCTAATATCTTTTCCTGAATTAGGGTTTACTATAATTCCTACTGATCTATTAATTTTCGACAAGTGATTTTGGGTTCTGGATATTATTTGTAATTGACTCTAAAAATTTTGCAGCTGGAAAACCATCGACTACCCTATGATCAAAAGTAAGATTAAAAAAGCAGATTTTTCTAATGGTTGGCTTATCTGATACTAATTGTGTTTCATCTGAAATTCTTCCAATTCCAAGAATCCCAACTTCAGGAGGATTGATTAATGGGTTAAAACTATCAACTACTGTCGAATTTAAACTAGTAATAGAAAAAGTGCTCCCTGAAACATCTTCTTGGGTAAAACCTTTCTTTTCTTTAGAGCTAAATTCTCTTATTTCTTTTGCGACTTCTAAAAGAGATTTTTCTTGAGAATTTTTTATAACAGGAACTACCAAGCCTTCTTCAAGTGCATAAGCAATACCTAAATTGATTTCATTGAATCTTTTAATTTGATTATCTACAAAGTGTGAATTAAAAATATTGAAATCGATCAATGATTTCACTACAGCCTTGGCAACAATATCCTGAAAAGTGGGCCTGATCTTTTCTTTTCTCCATTCTTTTAAAAGATCTGATTGGAATTTCACGCATTCACTTACATCAATTTTTGAAGTGAGGGTTACAGAAGGAATTTGGTTACTTTCTGTCATCCTCAATGAAATAATTTTTCTGATTCCTGAAATTTGGTCATCTGAAGATTTTTCATTTTCACCTGGCGAATAATTTTTTATGTCATCTTCAGTAATTCTTCCATTTGGACCAGTTCCGACAACTTTTTCTAAATCTACACCTAATTCTTTCGCTAACTTTCTTGCGATTGGGGTTACTTGCACTTTAATATTTTGTTTTGCTTTATTAATTTTTATGTCTTGGTCTTGAATTGATTCTGTTTTAAGCCCGCCATCATCTTCAATTACTTCGCCTTCTTCGCCAATAAAGGCAAGAATTCCGCCAACTTTAACAACTGCGCCTTCGACTTCTCTTATTTTTAAAAGAATTCCATCAGCTGTTGCTTCTACTTCTGCATTTACCTTAGAAGATTCAACTTCAACAACAGGATCGCCTTTTTTTACTTCGTCTCCCTCACTTTTTAGCCATTTAATAATAGTGGCTTCTTGCATACCCATTCCCCACTGAGGTAAGAAAATTTTATCAGCCATAATTACTCCAAAGTTTTTTTAACTGCTTGAATAATTTTTTCCTCTGTTGGAAAAATTAATGGCTCTAAGGCTTGAGTAAAAGGGATATGAACCTGCTCAGCAGCAACCTTTTGGGGTGGTGCTTGTAAATTCCAAAACCCTTCTTCGACTACAACGGAAATGATTTCGCTTGCAGCGCTACAAACTTTGTGAGCAGGATCAACAACGACTAATCTTCCAGTTTTTTCAACAGAATTTAAAATTGTTTCTTTATCAAGTGGCACAAGAGTTCTTGGATCTATAATTTCTATTGATATTCCTTCTTTTTCTAATTTTTCTGAGGCGTTTAATGCGTGAACATTACTATTAACTATTCCTACTACTGTACAATCTGTTCCTTCTTTAACAATTTTTGCTTTTCCAAATGGAATTAAAAGCTCACCATTTTCAGTCTCATTATTTTCTTTAACTTCTCCTTTCAATCCGCCTAGATTACCATCAACAAACACTATGCAAGGATCATTATCGCGAATTGCAGTTTTCATTAACCCTTTGGCGTCCTCAGGGAATGTAGGAACTATTACTTTTATTCCTGGCATATTCATAAAAAAAGGATAATTTCTATCTGAGTGATGAGCTGCCATTCCACCGTTGTAATACATATCTGCTTTAATAGTTACTGGCAGAGATGCTTGTCCCCCAAACATATACTTCATTTTGGCAAGCTGGCTAACTAATTGGTCCATTGCTACCCACATAAAACTTGTCAAAGTTTCAACCACTGGCCTCATGCCAACAAGACTTGATCCAACAGCTGCGCCTATAAAACCATTTTCTGAAAGTGGAGTATCAAGAACTCTATCTTCGCCGAATTTATTAAACAAATCTTTAGATGCTCCATATATAGATGCTCTTACATCTTCACCCATATAATAAACAGTCTCATCTTTTTCCATTTCTTCTCGAATTGCTTCATTTAAAGCTTCAACATACATTAAATTTTTCAAAACACACTCCTTTTAAGCAAAACTGATCGGGTCAGTGAATAGGTCGTCATATAGTTGGTCAGGATCGGGATATGGGCTTTTTCTTGCAAACTCCAATGCTTCTTCAACCGACTTTATTTCTTTTTTTTCAAGATCATCAATTTCTTTTTTCGACATCATATCTTGGCTAATTAAAAATTCTTTATGTATTTCGATCGGATCCCTTTTTAGCCACTCATTTAATTCGTCGTCAGACCTATAGTTACCGTCCCTTCTGACATTTGCTAAACCTAAAGAGTGGTCTTCATATCTATAAGTTAATCCTTCAATTAATGTTGGCCCTTCTCCTGATCTTGCCCTTATTACAGCTTGCTCAGTTGCTTCATACATCGCAATAACGTCTTGTCCATCAACAAGCACCCCTGGTATTCCATATGCTGAAGCTCTGTCGGAGACATGGTCGACCGAAACTGAATCTTTATAAGATGTAGTAACTGCAAATTGGTTGTTCTCGCAAACAAATATGACGGGTAGTTTCCATAGTGCAGCCAAATTCATTGATTCGTGACAAGCACCTTGGTTTGAAGCGCCATCCCCGAAAAATACAAGTGAAACAAAATCTTTTTTTTGTAACTTTGAGGTCAAAGCTGCTCCTGTCGCAACTGGAACAGATGATGCTACTATTCCTGATTCTCCTAAAATTCCTATAGAAAAATCTGCTAAATGCATTGACCCCCCTTTTCCTTTGCAATATCCATCTTGCTTTCCAAATATTTCTGCCATTGCTTTATTTATATCCCCGCCTTTTGCAATTGGATGTCCGTGAGAACGATGATTTCCGGCAATATAATCATCGTCATTTAGTGCAACGCATGCACCAACCGCAACCCCTTCTTCACCAGTATATGTGTGTAATGAGCCGACTATTTCGCCTGCTTTTTGGCACTCAATCAGCTTGTTCTCAAAGAACCTAATCCTCATCATTCTTTGTAGCATTAAAATGTGTTTTTCTCTCGGTATCATTTTTTCCTTAAATTGTGACGTTTATAAAGGAACTATACTTGGGATAATAGTATAATAAGTTAAAAATTTAAAGTTAAAACATATTTTATTTTCAATTCATGTCAAACGCTAAATATACATCTGAAGAAATAACAGTCCTTAAAGGGCTTGAAGCAGTTAGAAAAAGACCAGGTATGTACATTGGTACTACTGGGCTTGAAGGGGTCCAGCATCTTATTCATGAAATTGTTGACAATAGTGTTGATGAATCTATGGCTGGTTTTTGTGACACTGTTGAAATTGTATTGAATCCAGACGGCTCCGTTACTGTTAGCGACAACGGAAGAGGTATACCTGTCGACGTAAAAAAAGGTACAGGAAAGTCGGCACTAGAGATAGTTATGACGACATTGCATGCTGGGGGTAAATTTGAAAGTAAATCGTATCAAGTCTCCGGTGGACTGCATGGTGTTGGGGCTTCGGTCGTTAACGCTTTGTCAGAAAAATTAACAGTTTCAGTAAAAAGAGATGGTTTTTTGCATAAACAGGAATATTCTAGAGGAAAAATAGTAAGTGAAATTGAAAAAACTCCTTTGGAGGATTCAATAAAACACGAAACTGGCACAACGATAACATTTATGCCAGATATACAAATTTTTAAAAATATCGATTATAGCTTTAAAAACATAACTACAAGATTTAAAGAAATGGCTTACTTAAATCCTGGATTAACAATTCGTTTTAGAAGTGAGTTTCACCAAGACCTTTGGCCTAACAACAGAATAACTTATATGTTTACAGGTGGTGTACAAAGTTTTGTAAGAAGCTTGAACAGATCTAGAACCCCAATACACCCAAACATTGCATCAATAAATGGAAGGTTATCGCCGGATGATGTAAAAGCTAAAGTAGATACGCCTGTAATTGTAGATATTGCTTTTCAGTACAACGAAACTTTTCAAGAAAATGTTTTATCATTCGCAAATTGTATTGTTACTCCAGAGGGAGGGACTCATTTAACTGGTTTTCGGCGCTCTTTAACAAGAGCTATTAATAACTATGGCAAGAAAAATGGCATTTTAAAAGACGATCTAAAAGATGTATCTGGAGAAGATGTAAGAGAAGGTCTAATGGCTGTTATCAGCGTTAAGCTTGGTGAGCCACAATTTGAGGGACAAACCAAAGCAAAGCTGGGTAACCCAGAAATTGAGTCTGCAGTTACCTCTTTAATGACCCAACAGTTAACAGAATATTTAGAGGATAACCCAAATGATGCTAAAAGTATTTTGGAAAAAGCTGCAACTGCTGCACGTGCAAGAGAGGCTGCTAAAAAAGCTAGGGATCTAGTTATTAGAAAAAACGCTATGGAAGGTGGGGCATTGCCTGGAAAATTGGCAGATTGTTCAGAAAAAGATCCTTCTAAAAGTGAACTGTTTCTTGTAGAGGGTGATTCAGCGGGCGGTTCAGCAAAACAAGGTAGAGATAGAAATTTCCAAGCTATACTACCTTTGCGAGGAAAAATTTTAAATGTCGAAAAGGCTCGCCCTGACAAGATGTTAGGTCATGCTGAAATAGCGGCTCTAATCACTGCGACTGGAACTGGCATCGGAATCGAAGATTATGATGCTTCTAAGCTTAGGTATCACAAAATTGTAATTATGACAGATGCAGATGTAGATGGCGCTCATATTAGAACATTATTATTGACTTTCTTTTATAGAAATATGCCCCAACTTATTGGTGATGGTAATTTATTTATTGCACAACCCCCACTTTATAAAGGAAGTAAAGGAAAATCATCTCAATGGCTTTATTCCGAAACAGAAAAAGATGCCTGGATGGCAGAAAAAATATATGGAAAAATTAAAGTTGTTAGCTCTAATTCGCCAGACAAAAAAATTGAAAAAGGTGAGCTTGGTATTTTTTCTTCTAACATAAAGGACTATATAGATAGTTTCAAAGGATTAGAATCACTTGAAATACCATCTGGAGTAATTGAAAAATTAATAGTTGACCCTGCATATTCAGATTTGGAATTTACTCCTGCAAGGGATTTAGGTCAGCCTCCTGAGCAACCTCAATCGTCATTTGATGACCTACTTAATGTAGACGAAGAAACAAATATTGAGGTTCCAATAGTAGAAGAGATTGAAGAGATTGAAGAGATTACTCATGAGATAGACGGCTACGAAGTTACAAAGAATATTTATGACCACCCAACTGTAAACCGGCTTAGAAAAATTTATAAAAAAATTGGAGACTTCTTGAACGAAGAAAGCTTCGAGGTCTTCAAAGGCACCGAAATAATTTCATCAAAAATATCTTGGAAAGAAATACCTGAAATTCTTGAAAATAATGCTGAAAATAGTGGAGTAAATATTCAGCGATATAAAGGACTTGGCGAAATGAATGCTGATCAACTTTGGGAAACAACTATGGACCCCGAAAATAGAGTATTGCTTCAAGTGACCTCTGATGATGCCACTGCAGCTGATGACTTATTTAGAAAACTTATGGGTGATGATGTTGAACCAAGAAGAAGGTTTATTCAAACCAACGCTCTTGAAGCAAAAAACATTGATATTGCTTAATTAATCAGTATGAAAAACTTCTTCTAATTCAATCATTGCCTCATCAGGGTTGCTCTCATCGATATTGTCAAAATATGGCTTCATAAATTTTTGCCACTTTTCATTTATTTCTTCAAGAGCCATCCCTTTTAATGAATCCTCAAAACTTTTTTCTGCTTCGAAATAACCAAATAAGGTTCCGTCCTTCTTTAAAAAAATGGAGTAATTCCTCCACCCGTGCTTTTTAAGTGCATCTAACATTTCTGGCCATACTGAATTATGATGTTTTTTATATTCATCAATGTGTTGATTCTTAATTTTAAATACAAATCCAACTCTTTTCATTTAAAAAATACCTCTATATTATTTGTTAATGGAGATAATTAATTCTAAAAGACATAAAAATTTCGTACAAGATTTAAGAGAAATATTAAATCAAACCCAAATGATTTCATATGAAATAAAGAATAATGAAATAAGAAGAAAATTATCTGAGACTGTAATTCCAAATTTTATGAACGTTATTTCTTACATAGAGGTAAATGATTTAAAAAATGTTAATTTAAATTATTGTTTATCAAATTGTGTTCATCAAATAATAGATTTAGCAGACACTAACAAAAGCTTAATGATGCTGTCGTCTAAATATAAGGTAATTAGGGAAGAAATAATAAGTTTAATAAATACTGAAGATGAAGAATAATATTCATATAGATATTGAAGAAAATTTTCTAAAAGAAATTAATAAAGAATTATTAATGGTATGTGCGTATGAAGCCTTAATGCTTGGTTCTAATTCACTTTGCAGTGATTCTATATCTGTATCAATAACAGATTCAGAAATAATCAGGGATTTAAATAAAAAATATTTGAATAATGATTATGCAACTGATGTGCTAGCATTTCCAAATGATTTAAGCTGGAACGAGGGTATCAAGGAGTCTTTTTTAGAAGATAATTTTAATAATGATGGATATTTAGGAGATATTTTTATTTCTTTTGAAAAAATTATTGAGCAATCAAAAATTTATTCATTAAGCCCTGAACTCGAATTAAATATTATTCTTTCGCATGGCATTTTACATCTTTTAGGGTATGATCATTATGATGATAATTCTAAAAATGAAATGGATAATTTAACTGTAAAAGTTATTGAAAACTTAAAGTTAGATCATAAAAAGGCTAAAATATCTTTAGGGTCAAGAAATGAATGAAAACGTATTATATAGAAAGTGGAGACCATTAACTTTTAATGAAGTTGTCGGACAAGAACATGTAACAACTACTCTTACTAATTCAATTGAGTTAAAGCAAACAAGTCACGCATATCTTTTTACTGGCCCAAGAGGAGTTGGCAAAACAACTATGGCAAGGGTTTTAGCAAAAGCAATGAATTGTGTTAGCTCTCCAAATTGTTGTTTGCAGCCAATTGGGGGCAGAGATTTTTGTGATAATTGCATTTCAATTAATAATGGAAACATGATTGACTTAATAGAGATTGATGCAGCATCAAATAGAAGCATTGATGATATTAGAGACATAAAAGAGAAATCACTTTTTGCACCCAATATAGGTAGCTGTAAAGTTTATATTATTGATGAGGCCCATGGGTTGACTGGGCCTGCACAACAGGCATTTTTAAAATTACTTGAAGAGCCCCCAAAAAACGTAATCATAATACTGGCTACGACTGAAATAAATTCAATACCACAAACAATCGTATCAAGATGTCAGAGATTTGAATTTAGTAGGATAAATTCTGAACAGATGAGCTCCCATTTAAAACTTATTTCTGACTCTGAAAATATAAAAATTTCTAATGAGGCTTGTGACATAATTTCACTAAATTCTTCCGGGAGCCTAAGA
>Ga0163110_10000140_pt1 | contig 31244 bp, 24 predicted proteins | sample CRUFie1St17metaG_FD_108703 | JGI IMG/M metagenome (GOLD analysis project Ga0163110, IMG submission 108703) | Marine microbial communities from the Costa Rica Dome - CRUD Field 142mm St17 metaG | ecosystem: Environmental > Aquatic > Marine > Oceanic > Photic zone | place: Costa Rica: the Eastern...
CTTACTCTTTCATCTTCAAAGATCGACTTTCTAAAAACCCACATTCCACTTTGAGAGTCATGTATTCCGTACCAATAGAGAATTGCCGCGGTTTTAGATAAAACCCAGTTTCCAAATCCATGAAGTCCTGGCATCGAACCTTCCTCCGCTCGCTTTAATCTATCACAAGTGATCCATTTTAAGTCCTCATCGATTAATTTTTTTACAAGAGCAGGAACTTCTTCTCCCGGATATGTACAATCTGCATCCATTGTTACAACTATTTCTCCCGGTGCCATTGCAAATCCGGTTTTGTATGCTCTCCCGTATCCTTTTCGAGACTCTAAATAGACATTAGCGCCTTCCTCTTCAGCCAATTCTCTTGTCCTATCGGTTGAGTTTCCATCTATGATTAAGAAGTCAATTTTTTCACACCAATTTCCTTTTGGTATCGAGCGAATAGTATCTACTATTGCAGCCTCTTCATTTCTTGTAGGTATCACTACTGTAACATGGACGGGTAATGTATCTGACATATTCTGAACTACGCGACACTAATACATGATTTTAATCAAACTGTTATCTGTCCTGTATCCAATCTCTTGAAAACAGGGGAACTCAACGCAGGTACGATAGTGTATGCACATCGCCATGTTGTCTGCTGAATATCCGCCTCGTTGGGGAGGCATGGGGTCAACTGTTTTTCATCTTTCATCTGCCTTGGCTTCAAGAGGTCATCAAGTCACTGTAATTACAAGAAATGGGGGAGGGAAAAATACACCATCTATCTTAGGAGTTGAAGTAATTTCTGTAGGATGGCTAAGAATACCAATGGAATTTACTCGGTCCTATGGCCGTTCAGCTCTCAGAGCTCTCAAGAAATTAAACAAAACAAATCCAGTAGATGTCGTTCATTTACATTGTCCAATGATTTCTTGGAGTGGAAAACAGTTTCGCGATTGTAAGATGAATGTAGCTCCAATAGTGTCTTCACTACATGGTTCTTGGCTGGGGGAAAAAGATGGTCTTTTAACTGCCAAAGAAAAAAATGAAGCAGCTGTATGGGCTAATCCAAATGATTTAGCAATATTACTTACATCTAACAGATATGCTAAGTTTGAGAATCAGGCATTAAAGGGTTCAGATGTTTGCGTAGCGAATTCAGAGGCTACCAAAAGAGATTTTCTTTCTCGATACTCCGCTCCGGATGATTGGGATTGCGAAGTAATCTATTGGGGTGTAGATACAGAAATGTTCACTCCTTGCGAAATCCGAAATAAAAGTTTCAGAAATCGGTTTGGTTGTTCAGATAAGGATATGTTATTGCTTGCAGTAGGCCGTTTAGCGGCCAGGAAAGGTTATGGTTCACTTTTGATGGCTTTCGCAAAGGTCAAATCTAATTTCCCTAATTGTAAATTAGTGATTGTTGGCCGAGGTCATCTCAGAAAGCGTCTTCTCAATCAGGCGAGGAATCTTGGCATATCTTCTTCAGTATATATTGAATCTAGTATGTCATTCGAAGACCTAGCAGAATTATTCAGAAATGCTGATCTAACTGTTTATCCTTCTTATTACGAAGGTCAGGGTTTGATACCGCTTGAGTCAATGTCCTCCGGTACTCCTGTTGTGACGGTTAATCATGGACCATTACCTGAAATGGTCGATTCTGAAGTAGGTGCACTATTTGACATGGGCGATATCGAATCAATGTCTGAAACAATTTTGAATGAAATTAGTGACAAGGAATCTTTAACAAAAAAAGGAATTATTGGTCGTGAAAGAGTACTTCAGAATTTTACTTACGAGATTGATGCCGATAGGTTCATTGAGATTTATGAGCGAATTCAGTAATTAACGGGAAATCCTTCATGAGTCAGAAGTGCTCGGAGAGTTGGGGACGCGCATGACATCTACCAAGGCATTTAGAGGGATTCCGGTAAGTACAGTTTCAGATATCCTTGTGATTCTGTTTATTTCTATACTAGCAATTATTCATCTCAAAGCTGTCATTCAACCACTAGTAATAGCAACCTTACTTTTCCTGTTAATCAGACCTCCCGCAAATTGGTTAGAAAAAAGATTTGGGCACCCTCTACTAGCATATGGCGGTTTATTAAGCATAGTTGGCTTAGTTATTTTCTTTGCATCTCAAATTCTTTATTCTAATTTAACTGAATTTACCGAAGCATCCACTCAAAAGGAAATTACAGACGCATTTGCCGAAAAAATGTCACGTCTTGAGAATCAAGAAATATTTGGTTACCAAATCGATACATCTGGATTAACGGAATTAATTAGTATAGACGTAATAACAACATTTGCGACCGATTTCGTAGGTTCAATCGCAGGATTCACTGCAAGTGCTGCCACAGTTTTCATTTTCTTATTATTTATTATACTCGAAGCCGAGACTTTACCCAACAGAATAAAGGCAGCCTATCCAGAGGAAGTAAACCGCTTCAAGAAAATTGCTTCTAATTCCGGAGAGGGAATTAATACATATGTAATTACAAGAGCTACAGTTGCATTTGGTCAAGCCGTAATCGCGGCAATCATTCTAAATTATCTATCAATTCCGGGATGGTTTCTCTGGGCTTCAATAACTTTCTTCTTAGATTTTATACCTTACATAGGGGCACTAATTTCTATGATTCCTCCCGGAATATTAGCATTAATATTATTAGAACCAACAACCGCTCTTATAATGATAGGCCTACTTATCGCCAATCAACAGGCTTGGGGGGCTTTTGTTGAGCCACAATTAGCTGGTCAGAGACTCGATATGTCCCCCATTGTATTGTTGATATTAGTATCATTTTGGGGATGGGCTTGGGGCCTTATGGGTGCGGTACTTGGAGTTCCACTAGCAGTTATAATGAAAATTGCACTAGAAAGTGATCCTCGGACAAGACCTATTGCAATGTTACTTTCTCAAAATCCTACTCCATATGAAGAGGAATAATCAATTCCTAATAATTAGCGCTAAAATCCCATCTGCATTGATTGTTACAGTATTACCTGTTCCTCTATTATGGAGACCTTTAGTTGATAACTCTAATTTTTCGTTTAATAACTCCCATTTAGCGCCCTTGATGGATAAATTATTACATTTTGATAGAGCAAAAACCGAGAATACTTGATCTCTACTGATATCAAAATTGAAATTTTTTAACTTAGGTGTAATTCTATGAGTGATAGAGTTTTCATGATATAGCCTAATCACTAAATCTTCTGGTAATTCTGCTAAAGAACCCCAAATCCCTAACATGTGTCCGGTATCTCCTCCATCAATGCCCACAATTTCAAATTCTGAATAACCCCTATTTCTTAGTTCATGAATTCCTTTGGTTAGATCACTTTGATTTTGGTCAACTAATAGGGTTCTCTTCGTTCGATTACCATCTTTAATAATTGAGTCCAAATCTCCAAATATCTCTGTAACGTCAAAACCCATTAATTTTGCCTTATTTCCTCCGCCATCAATACCGAATAAAGGTGATAGATTTCCTAGACTTGCAATAACCTCTTGATTTGGTAATTCGCCATTACACCAAATAAAAGCTCTCATTATGATCAATTCCTTCTAGCAATTATCTTCCCATCCTTCACTAAGATTATGTCATTCAATTCAATCGTTGGCTTCAATATAACTCCCCTCATTTGTAAGCCTATATTATTTCTACCACCATAAGCGGAATTATCACCCAGAATAAAATGAGCTGCCCCTCGAACAACCTGATCTTCTAGTAGATTTCCGACTACTTTAGCTCTTGAATTCATTCCAAATCCGAATTCTGCGACTGTTTTTACAATTGCAGCTTTATTTTTATTTAGAGATTTACTGACTTCATCAAAGGTTGAGTTAATTTTCTTAGTAAAACTACTTTCTGAAATTTCTGTAACAATTCCATTTTCAATTTTCATTATTATCGGAGTATCAATTACTTCCCCTTCCCAAGAACCATCAATCACTATTTGGCCGTTCATTGTTTCTTCCTTTGGAAATACGAAAACTCTCCCTGATGGTAAGTTCATAACTTGTCCGGGTCTATTGCAAATTCCGTTATCATCAGTTCTCCATTTTGCTCCTATACTGAATGTGATGTCAGTGCCAGCAGAAGAAGTTACTTTCACATCCCGCTTTCTCCTAAATAATGATGTAAATCCAGATAATTCTTTCTGAAGAGCGTTATAATCAGCCGTCATTCCTCCATTTGAAAACATGCGTTCACTAATCCCGGGCATAGAAATAATTCTTGTTCTACCGGTTCTTGAGGCATTTATTCTTGCTTTGGTATGTGTCATCGAACTTTTTGTAGCTAAAATAACAACATCTTGTTTCCTCATCAATTCAGCAACATAATCTGGAGGTTCGCTACCTTTTTTATGAGAGGTCGGCATCATCATCATAAGAGTTCTATCAGTTACTTCTGCTGATGCTTCGTACAAAGATCTGCCAATAACAGAACTTTCAGGATCTGTAACTATTAGAATGGTTTCGAAAGACCTTATTTGTAGACAAGTACGTATTATAGACCGGGCAGAAGTCAACATAGATTCAACAAATTCTTCCGAACTATCGATATCGCTTCCTCGGTTCTCGCTCATCAGTTTTCGCCTCTACACAGAAGCCTCACTTCTTCAACACGACGATTGAGGACGTCAAACATAATTTCTTCTTATTGGTAAAAAAACGTAATTTTTTACCTTATTTACAAGTTTTTCTGGTTTGATGCACGGATGACTCAATAAATGACTTATATTAAGTAGCAACGACTAGATTACATATCGATGGATCAGGAATTGAACATACAACTTGCTGCGCTGATTTTTTTAGCCGGCACTCAAAGCCTCGGCTCAGCTGAAAGCGATGTAGCCGTTGAAACATCGACTGCCATGGATGACGAAGAATCTGAAGAGGTCGATCCAATAACAATAACCATGATTTCCAATCCATCCAATATACAATAGAATCAATACACCAACTAATTCTTAATAAATTACCAAGTGGAGGATTTATGGATTTCAAGCCATTGACCAGTATTTTAGTATTGTTTACTCTTATTTCTTCGGGATGCTTAGGTATCATCGATGATATTAATGACGATATTGATCAAAAAATAACTTTAATCGATGGAGAGTATCCTCAATTAAATCTCTCTGAACGTATTTATGGTTCTCCAGAGTTAGTAAATTATGATGAATGTGATAATTTGTTGACAGATTTAAGAAAATCAGTTTATGATGAAATGATGGTTCAATTAGATCAGCAATCATACTACCATTGGTCCCCTAGCCCTCGAGGATTATGGTTCGATGATGTAATGCTTGCAGAGGGGGATGGATTTGCCGAAGTATCTGCTGACACTTCAACATCATCGACCAATCGAGAAGGTGAATTTTCCGGCACTAACAATCAAGAATCGGGTGTCGATGAGGCTGATTTCATAAAAACGGATGGACATTATGTCTACATGCTAAACGGTGATAAGTTCTTGATAATGGGTATTCCAGAATTTGGAGAAATAAGTTTACTATCTAATTTATCGATGTTGGGCACTCCTATGCAGATGATGCTAGAAGGTAATCGCGTGGTTATTACATCAAGTATTAATTACTGGAACCTTGAATCAAATCATCCATTATTGGAATTAATGGGGCATGATGAAAGTTATTCTTACTATGATTATGATGGTATGTTGCGTACTCATACTTACACAAGATATGAGAGCCTAGTAATGTATTCTGTAATTGATATAACTGATAAGAATAATCCTATCATAGAGGACGAATTGCTCATTGAGGGGAATTATCACACTGCTAGATTGGTAGATGGAACCATTCGTTCTGTAACGCACCTTTACACTTATTTTCAAGGAATTAATACATGGGTTAGTCTTCCTGAATACTATTACGAATTAGATAACACTCAAGATAAAATGGATTTATGGAATAGATCATTAAGCGAGACCATCAGTTCTAATGAAGACCAAATTGCTTCGTTAACATTGGAAGATTTTGTTCCTCAAATGTATGTATTGGGTTCTGATGGCACTTATTCAACAATCCTAACATATTCTAGTAACTGTAGCGAGTTTTCTGCAAGTCAGGATTCATCTGTTCGCGGACTAACCACAATAATGAGTATGAAATTATTGGGTGAAGAAACAGAGTTTGAATTAGACCATATTACATCCCGTTGGGCTCATGTCTACTCTTCTGGGAATACTCTATTATTAGCAGAGCCAGTTGCAGACTGGTGGTGGTTTTGGAGAAATAACGATTTTGAAGATGCGACAAATATCCATGCATTTGACATTTCAGATAGCAATTCAACATCTTACTTAGGATCAGGTAGAGTTTCAGGAACCGTTCAAGACCAATTTTCGATGAGTGAGTTTCAAGGTTCGATAAGAATCGCTTCAACTTCTGATGTCTGGGGAAGATGGTGGTTAGACGGTGAATTGAATCAGAATGGAGAACCTATTTTCACTGGCCCTTCCAGTCAGGTGACAATTCTTCATCATGAAGGAGATGACTGTTTAATCCCACCTTGTAATTCTTTAGTTCAGGTTGGAATAGTTGAGAACATTGCTCCTAACGAGACAATTTGGAGTGCCAGATTTATTGGAAACCGAGCATATCTCGTGACGTTTGAAAATATCGACCCACTATGGGTTATCGATTTATCAAATCCATTTGAACCTACTATTCGGGGAGAGCTGGAGGTTCCAGGAGTTTCTACCTACATCCATCCAATAAATGATGAAACATTGCTGACTATTGGAATTGGACCTGGAGAAGATGGTTTAGGATTGGATTGGTCTACCACACAGATTTCTCTTTTCGATGTAAGTGATCCAACTAATCCTACTCTAGCAGATTCAATGCCAATATCTCCAGCTTATACTGACGAGAATTGCGTAGATATTCGTAACTGTGGTTGGTCATGGTCGTGGTCTGAAGCCACTTACGAGCACAAAGCCTTCACATATTGGGCCCCCGAGAATTTGCTTGCGATCCCCCTATCTACATACAGGTATATTCCTAATAATGATTCATCATATTACAATTATGAGTATGTATCATTGCTTAAATTAGTAAATGTTGACATCGTAAATTTAACCCTTTCCAGTCACGGTGAGGTTGATCATTCAGGATTCTATAATGATGATGATTGGTGGTATATTGGTTCAACTAGCATTCGACGTTCTATTTTCATGGGAAGTCATATCTATGCATTTTCAGCTCTTGGAGTGACAGTTCACAATACTTCTGGAATGACTCTTACTGGTGAGCTACAAATTCCTGGACAAGAAACTCCTTCTTGGTATTATGAAGGAGAAGAAGTAGTTGATGATGAAGAGGAGTTTGATTCTAACCAGTCCTCGGAGGGTTCTGAAAATGACTAACAATATTTTTCCACCGATTGGAAAATATTGTAGAAGTTAGAATTATTTGAACTGTAAAACTCTGCCAGTACTACCCGGAGAAGCCACGGGTATTCCCTTAAGAGCTCCTCCCGGTTTTCTTTTGTGTACAATGTTTCCATCAACTATTGTATACATGGGCCAACCTGTCAATTCCATACCTGCATATGGCGTCCATCCAACCTTAGTCCACGTGTCTGAGTCTTGTATGATTCTATGTTCTTCAAGATCGACCAGAGTTAAATCTGCATCATATCCTTCAATTAGGGAGCCTTTGTTTTTGACGCCATAGACCTTCGCAGGCCCCGAACACATCCATTTTACGACTTCAGAAATGGAACATTTACCTTGGAACGAATGTGTTAGCATTACAGGTAGAGAGGTTTCCACCCCTGGCATACCTGCAGGCGCATTCGGAAACCCGACTGATTTTGCTTCTAAAGTGTGAGGGGCATGGTCAGTAACAATACAATCTATTGTTCCATCTTTGAGTCTTCTCCACAATTTGTCTTTATCCTCTGTATAACGAATTGGAGGGTTCATCAATGCACGAACTCCCAACCTTTCGACATCATCTTGATCAAATGAAAGGTGCTGTGTACAAACCTCGGTCGTAATTAAGTCTCCTTTATTTGAAGCTAACCAATCTGCTTCCTTTCCACTTGTCAGGTGTACTATATGTAAACGATGAGCGTAATCATTCGCTAATGCAGCAGCTCTTTTCGTAGCAATAAGAGCACATTCAATATCTCTACATTCAGCATGTGCGGCTATATCTGTACGATGTTTAAATTTAGAAATTCTAGATTGTAACCTCACTTCATCCTCAGCATGCGTGGCGATAATTCCTCCTGTATTAGCAAAAATCTGTTCTAAGTGCTTTTGTTCATGTACTAATAAATCCCCAGTGCTACTTCCCATGAATATTTTTATTCCACATACTCCATCCATTCCTGTAACACTTTGTAATTCAGAAACATTGTTTGTTGTAGCTCCGATAAAGAATCCATGATGAGTCACAGCTTTTTTTGCTGCGGATTTTATTTTTGCTTCCAGAGCTAAACGGTTTGTGGCATTTGGGGAGGTGTTAGGCATATCTAAAAATGAAGTTATTCCACCAGCTGCAGCGGCCCTACTTCCAGATTGGAGGTCTTCTTTTTCAGGATTTCCTGGGTCTCTGAAATGTACGTGCGGATCGATAACACCCGGCATTAAGTGCAGTCCAGTAGCATCTATTACAAGTTCACCACTTTCAGGAATCAATCCTCCTGATGGGGCTATGGTTTTTATTAAACCATCACTAACTCTAAGATCACCTTCAGCAACTTTGTTAGGAAGAACCATAGTTGCATTCTGAATCAGTAATGAGCCTTTCATGGTTCCCTCCATAACACCGGCTTGGCTGACACCACATGACTGTTATCATACGGAAATGTGGAAAAATCTTTCTAGACGTCTTCAAATAAGTAAGACCTCAGGGCCTATCATCGAGTTGGAGTAGTCAGGTTATCTCGTCGGGCTCATAACCCGGAGACCGGTGGTTCAAATCCACCACTCGATACCAATTATAAAAATAAACTGAAAGTGAAAAAAAGGCCACTGATAGGTATATACGTGTATTTTCACTTTTACAATATAGCAGGGGTCCATTATTTATTCATATACCTTGTAATGTTCCAGATGTTTGTAAGAGGGTGTGAAGATGACGAAAAAAACCGCTAGTGAAAATCTTGATGAAAATGAAATAACAATAGACATAGATGAACCGGAGATGACAATAGAAGATCTACCAGGAGTTGGTCCAGCTACAGCTGAAAAGCTTAGAGAAGCGGGCTTTGAAGAGTTACTGGCTATTGCTGTTATGAGTCCCATGGAATTAGCGGAGCAAGCTGAATTAGGTGAAGCAGTTTCTTCAAAGATAATTCAAGCAGCAAAAAAACTTGCTAATATTGGGGGTTTCATTAGCGGAAATGCACTATTAGACCGACGTAAAACAGTTCAAAAATTAACATCAGGGACATCTGCGATGGATGAGCTGTTAGGCGGTGGGTTCGAAACTCAATCGATTTGTGAGGTATTTGGAGAGTTCGGAAGTGGTAAAACCCAGATTGGACATCAACTGGCAGTCAATACGATACTACCTTCTTCCCAAGGGGGATTAAATGGTGAGGTATTTTATATAGATACGGAAGATACATTTAGGCCTGAAAGAATTGCTCAAATGGCTGAAGCGGTAGGTATGGACCCGCAAGACGCATTAGATAGAATACACGTGGCTCGGGCATACAATTCAGCTCATCAGATGTTACTTGTTGATGAGATAAAAAGGATGGCAAAGTCGATCGACGTGAAGTTAGTGATTGTAGATTCACTCACCAGTCATTTCCGTGCTGAGTTCGTAGGAAGGGGAATGTTGGCCTCTAGACAACAAAAATTAAACAAACATCTTAAAGAATTAAAACAGTTATCTGATGTACAAAATGCTCTAGTACTTGTAACAAATCAAGTAATGTCGAACCCCGCTGCATTATGGGGCGATCCAACTAAAGCGATAGGTGGCCATATTGTGGGTCACGCCAGCACATTCCGTCTCTATCTGAGAAAATCCAAAGGGGGTAGGCGTATTGCACGTCTTATCGATAGCCCTAATCTTCCAGAGGGAGAAGCGGTCTTCACCGTGACAGCCGAGGGTCTGAAAGATTAATTTTGGACCTCGGCTTGTCCGACTCCTATTTTAATTCCGACATAGAAACTGTGACTTCTTCAATCAATGTATTGAGATGTTTTTCACCGAAGCCTAATGTTAATCCTGCAGCTCCAAATAAATCAGGTAATGTCCTTGTGTTACCTAATTTCATAGCATTAGAATAGTCTTTAAGTGCCTTTTCAGGACTTTTTCTATGAGTTTGCCAGAGTTGTAATGCCCCTAATTGAGCTATACCATATTCAACATAATAGAATGGCACCCCGTATAAATGTCCTTGTTGTTGCCAAGAAACTTCACGAAATTCTTCGTTACCATTCCAGTCCATATCAGAACCGAATTTATCTCTGAGTGATAACCAATAATCCCTTCTTTCATCTCTGGTATGATTAGGATTAGAATAAATCCAATGTTGAAAAGCGTCAATTGTAGCAATCCATGGCAGTAGATAAATAATCCCTTCTAAATGAGATATTCTTGCTCTATTTACTTCGTTATTATTCTCATAGAAAATCCCCCATTCGTCCTGTGTCAGCAACTCCATGGACATGGATGCTACTTCTGCGAACTCTATTGGATAATTCCTTTCGTCTATTAAATCTAGATGGGCACAGTATAATGAATGAAATGCATGGCCAGATTCATGAATCATGGTCTCTAGATCGCCCTGCAAACCAGCTGCATTCATGAATATAAACGGCACTCGACTTTTTTCCAGGTAATACTGATAACCTCCGGGTGCTTTCCCTTTCCTAGTTTCTAAATCAAGAGTATTCATTTCTACTAATTTGTCAAATTTATTTCCTAAGTCAACTGACATGTTGTGGAATAATTGCGATAGCTTTGTTACCATTTCATTGACTGATTTAAATGGTTTCAAAGAACTTTTGCCGTTGATATCCGGGCCACTGCCTGACTTTTCATTTACATCCCAAGGAGATAGTTTGTCTAGGTTAAAAGCCACGCGCCTATTTTCATTTATTTGCTTAACAATAGGCATACATACTTTCTCAATCGAGTCGTGGAATGTTAGGCAATCTTCTACGGTATATTCAAATCGATGCATTGCTCTAAACATGTAGTCAGTATAAGTCTCGAATCCTGAATTTAAAGCAATTTGATGACGTATTTTAACTAATTCATCGAATATTTCTGACAGTTCTTCTGAATTATCCATCCATCTGCTCGACATTGATTTCCAAGCGGCTTCTCTTTTTTTTCTGTCATTTGATTCTAGAAAGGCTTTCATTTCAGGAAAAGTTCTTTCCTTACCTTCAAAGTTGACAGTCATTGCCCCGGTTATTCCTTGAGCCTTTGTTACAAGTTTGGTCTGTTCAACCCCAAGTGGTATGTTCTCGCTTCTAAATATTTCAATATCTGAAACAATTCCTCTGATCATCAGATCATACCTTTTAGGTAAATCACCTACTGAAGGGTGGTCAGCAATTCTTCTGTTTAGAGAATCAGAAAATTCGGACAATTTAGGCCTTATATTTTCTACAAAATTTAAAAAATCCTTTTTCTTCTTTTCGTTTTCTGTGTCACAGGTCATAGCGATATAAAGTAAAGCACCAGTTTCTGAAATATGTTCTGCAAGATTTGACGAATCGGCGATTAATTTCTCTAAACAACCCGAACAAGTCAACGTCCTGCTGAGTAGATCGTCTACGAAGGGCTCGATATTCTCCCATAAGGAAGCATCAAAATCATCTGGAACAAACGACAATGTATATCACCTCTTATTGATAGATTTTGGTCCAACAGGTAAGTGATATTCTTCACGTGAATATTTAGCGAGTTTCCAAACCTTAACCGCATTTTCCACCTTTTCTCTGATTACTTCTAACTCTGGATGTTCAGGATTTTCTTTTCCGATCCAACAATATGTACAATATCTCTTTCCTTCATAATCAAGATAGTTCCCTGGAGTACAGACTATTTTACATTTGTAGCATTTCCTGTAGCCATGATACTTCGCCATACTCTATCAAATCATTGCTCGGGGATTTTACATATCAGTTTGTCCCTGTTGAAACTTCCTTTAAATCACAGATTAGATGAGATTAAATGAAGAAGAAAGCATTCTTCTAGTGATTTTTCTTCATTAACTTCGTGTTCATATTTGATTCTTTTCAAGCCTATTGAACTAGGTTTCGGCCTTTGTGTGATTAAGTTACCATTCATTCGTTCAATAAGATTATTTGCATCTTTATCGTAAGTGTTATAAATTTCTCTAAAAATAGAGTTCTCCTCAATCTTTTTGGTTATCTGGATTTGAGGGAGTCTAACTATCCATGCCGAAAAATCACCATTTCTAATTCCTGCATTTTCAAATGCAATTCTTACTTGATGAGTCCCCGAAATAATTCTCAGAAATTCTGCATCAGGGCTATTTGCAATCATTTTATTTCTCATTTGATTCCTTTTCATTGAATACCAAGCAGTCCAAAGATGTTTTTCACTCGCTGCAACATCGAAAGCAAGTAATAGCCAATTACTGTCTGGTTTAATATCATTGAATGAAGTTAAAACTTCTTTGAAATCTATTATTTGCTTATCAAATTTAATCCCCCATGCAGGGAACCAAGGCATCTGCGTGTGAATCATTATACCTTGCAGTATGTTTTGATTGAATAATGATTCTAAAAATCATGTCTGTTTTTAGATTCTGAAGCATTTTTTACAATTCTTTCTACTAACTTCATACTCCATCCTCTTATTTCTGAAAGTTTAATTTTGTCATTTCCTGTCAACATTGCAACATCTTTGATGTTTGAGATTCCTAATTTTTCAACCATTTCGCGTGCTCTTACTCTCCCTATTCCCCTAAGAGATACTAGAGAAATTAAATCTGATTTGCAACCGTACCTCATTCTTCTATGCGTTTCATCTAATGCTTCAAACAATATTCTGTGTGAATCTCTGTCCATTCTAGATAATTCTTCATCTTCCATTAGAATAATTCTAGATGAGTAAAGTAACCATTCAGCTAAATCAACTCTGCTTCTCAAATCACCTGGTTGGACATTCCATTCTGTTTCTAAATCGTTAATACTAGCTTCTTCTATCCAAGATTGTAAAACCAAGGCTCCTTTCATTCTTCTTTCATCATCTAGATCAACACTCTTTGTTAACAATTCTCTTTCATGTCCAAAAAGAGCATCTTGTATTTTATCAAAATCTTTTTTTTGCGGCCATAATGGAATAAAATCTGGGGTACAAGTCACTAGGTGAAGTAAACTAAAAGGTGAAATCTGTTTTTCTACATTTACCCCAGTCAAAATCTCCATTGCATTGGTAAGTCCTGTTTTTAGAATCTTTCCAGATACTGGATTTAGATACAATCTTGAAATTCTAGACCCTAATGGAGTGGCTGAATATACCATTGAAGGTGAATCGGGAGCCTCAATTTCTTCAAACTCGATATTGCTAGCCTTTTTGAACCCAAAAATTGCCGGTCCTTTTCTTGGTGCAACATTTGAGAATTTCTTTTGGTAATCTTCATTTAGATCGACTCCCGAAATCTTCGTTGCTGACTCCGCCCAAGCAGGAACATCATCATTCCAATTTTCTTTAGTTTCTTCACCAGTATTTTGTTTTAGAATCCTCTCTTTTACAAGATTTGACTCCCCATCTTTCTTTATCATATCATTTTCAAAAAGCCATCTAATTACTTTATCAATTTGATTTTCAAGGTACTCTGATTCCAAATGTGTTGATAAGAATGTTTTATTGAAGAATTCCCCTAATGCATGCCTATCATTCATATCAGTAGTTGCGATCAATGAAAGGATATGGGTTAGTAATGCAGGGTCCTCCTCCGCAGTTTGAGCATTTGGATTGGCTAATTTTGAAGTCACATTTTCTGGCTCGCTCAGAAGAAAGTGTTCTACATATTTTATTTCTTCATTTGGATTTTTTGAGATGATCCATGCATCCCCTTTCTTGTCGTACTTTGGTCTTCCTGCTCTTCCCAACATTTGTTTAATTTCCATTATCGGCATGGGCATATTTCTACTTGCAGCAGCACTCCACCTTTTGACATCCCTAATTACAACACTTCTAGCTGGTAAATTTACTCCTTGTGCTAAAGTAGGCGTTGCAACTATACAAAAAATATCTCCATTTTTGAATAACTCTTCGACTTTTTTCCTGTGCTCGTTGCTAAGTCCAGCATGATGAAATGCGACACCTCCTTTGATCGAATTTGATAATTTTTTTCCTAGTTGGGATGAATTTTCATTCTTATTGATCATTCCCGCAATATCGTTTAATTTAAGGAATCTATCTCCATTATCAAAATCAGGTTCCTCCTTCACACGATTTAACACATGTTTTGATAATTCTCTAGCTTCTTTTTGAGAACTCTTCCTTGAATTGACAAATATCAATAATTGGCCATTTTCGGCTATTGTGTCGTCCAGCGCTGCTTGCAGATCCTTGCCTTTTTTTCCTGCAATAGTCCTAGGTTCGGGCCATTTTTCATCACCCTTACCATCAATTCTGTGTACTTTAACTTTTAATTCAGTAAGAGTTCCAGAATGAAGGCTAACTGGCCTCCACTCTGATTGAATTAATTCTGCCCCTAACCATTCTGCTAATTCATTACAGTTCCCGACTGTGGCAGAGAGAGCAATAATCTGAGCATTTGGTTTTCTGTGTCTTATTCTTGAAATTAAAACTTCCAAAGTCGGCCCTCTTGAATGATCATGCAATAAATGAAATTCGTCGCTAACAATAATTCCAATATTTGAAATTAAATTAGTTTTATTTCTGAGTAATGAATCCAACCTCTCACTTGTGCACACCAAAATGTCAGAATCTTCAATCGAATTTATTTCACCTGATCTATCTCCAGTGGCAAGCGCTACCTTGAGTCCAACAACGCTGGCAATCTCTTTTAATTCGTCATATTTCTCACTAGCCAATGCTTTCAGAGGAACTACATAAATTGCTTTTTGTTCGAGTAAATCGTGCATTAATCTGTGAACTATAGTCAAATGCGCAACCAATGATTTTCCACTTGCTGTTGGAATTGTAAGCATTAAATTTTTCCCATTCAGTGCATGCGGTAATGCTTCTTGTTGAGGTGGATAGAGTTCCTTGATACCCCACTTTTCAGACAAAAAATCGATTATTTTTGAAGATAACCCTAGGTGTTTGATCGTTTTTCCCGAGCCTCCCCCAGAGTGTTCCACGAGTTTACTCACAATCGGCCGTTCTAAAGGATGCCGTGTCGTTAATTCCATCTATGATATGCCGGATGTCCTTCTTTTACCGCGACAAATAGACCCTCTCCAACGGCACAAATTTTCCCATCCGCTTCTAATGTCATTTCGACATTTGCCCTGTCACCTTTTAATTCAGTTATGATTGCAAAAATCTCTAATTTGGCTTCTAAAGGAGTTGGTCTCTTAAGTTTCAAACTAAATGTTGCAGTTACAGTACAAGGGGGGTATTCGTGTTGGTTTTGGTCCATCAAAGCCATAGTTGCAGCCCAATTTCCGTGACAGTCTAGCAATGTACTGATTATTCCTCCATTTATGATACCAGGGAATGCCTGATGTTCGACACTAGTTTCGAATTCCATCTTAAGCCCTTTTTTGGTTCTAAATGATTTGATTTGTAATCCTTTTTCATTGGCAGGGCCACAGCCAAAACAGATACTGTTTGGTGCGTATTTATCTTGTACAGATATTTCATTCTGAGCTTCCATGTCATTCCACACAGGGTCTATGGAATTGAATGATTCGTTAAGTCTATCATCAGACTATCTTAATTTGGGAACCTCCTCCGGGTATCGTTGCCTGCTACCGATGATGAAAAAATATTGCCGTCCACGGCCAATAAGAAATCTCCAGCACTGCGTAAAAACAGGCGCCGACATAAACCTCTGAAAGTAGCAAATCAATTATCTCAGAAACGTCGTAAAGAGATTGAAAAAGCATTCGAGAGAAAATCTCCTTCACCTAAGAAATGGTCAAGGGAAAGTGGACCCAAAACTCATTTATTTGACAGAAAAAGGATAAAACCTGGAAATATTAGGAAAGTTGATTTTAATCTATTAGATGTCGAAATTGGAGATTCATGGCCAATTCCTGTCACTATAATTCATGGTTCTCGACCCGGTCCAGTAGTTACTATATTAGGTGCAGTTCATGGAAATGAACTTGTGGGACCTCTTGCTTTAACTTACCTTTGCGGGCCTAATTTCATTGGCTCTGGAGAAGACATTGACCCCACAATGCTATCCGGAACTATTCGAATTATTCCAATAATTAACCTTCCCGGATATCGGCGTCAAAGCCGGAAATTTCCTGATGGTCGAGATTTGAATAGAAATTTTCCAGGTAACAGCGAGAGTAATACAACATCTAGAATAGCAAATAGGATATGGAAATCGATTATTGAAACTTCTGATCATATAATTGATTTACATACAGCAGCGCCGGGGAGAACAAATATGCCTCAAATTAGAGCTAATTTAGCACATCCTGAAAGTAATAGGATAGCTAGATCTTTTGGTATTGAAACAATTCTCGATAATGAAGGGCCGAAAGGGTCGTTAAGAAGAGCCGCAAATAAATCAGGTATTGGTTGTATAACCTATGAAGGCGGTGGATCTAATGAAGCCGATCCAGAATCAGTTCAAGTTGCGATTTATGGAATTTTAAATGTTTTAAGAAGTTTAAGAATGATTCCAGGATATCCGAATCGCCCTCACTTCAGAATTTTAGCATCTGGTTCTGTATGGATAAGATCAGATCAAGGAGGATTATTGGATATATTAGCGCCAGCTGGTAGCTTTGTAGATGATGGAGAAGTTGTAGCCACAATTACAGATCCTGAGAGACCCGGCATAAGTCACGACGTTTATTCACCAAGTCGAGGTCTACTGATTTGTACTGCCACTCATCCATTTGTTACAGCAGGAACTCCAATAGGTCATTTATTACCTATGAAGTCGGGAATTAAAACCCTCCAAAAAAGACTGGACGAAGAAGGATGTTTGATTATTAGTGGTTCAGATGGCGAACCTCCATGGAGAGAGGATGATGACGTAGAGGATATTTCTGTGGAGGGAGAGTGGTCAGGTGGAACCCCAGACGCAGAATGGGGTCAAAATGAAATTCCCTCTTCTGAAGAAGAGTCATAATTCTTATTCTTCCACAATCCTCGATGGGAGTTCCAATAAATCTACTTCTTCTATTTTTTTACTCGGAACAGTAATCACCGGTATGGAAGCGGGAAGATTTGGTAATGATTGTTCAATGTAATTATTTTGTTTTTCCAACGATGACAGATCAGGAGCAGAGGGCAATTCTGTCTTTGTAAAAGAATAATCATAGACAACCTTATTCGAAGGAATACTGTACGCAGTGTAAGCATCTTCAAGAAGATTTTTTTGTTTTAATCGATGGTTGACAAATACACCTGCTGAGAGGACTGAAATCATCATTAAGGATATTAAAAGAATGCCGAGACCACTAGTAAAAAATGATATTAAATTTTCCATAAATGTAGGCGGAGCAATCCAAATTACCATATCAACCTCCCATGTGAATTTTGTAGATACTCCTGAATCGACAATTGTGGCAGTAATTTGTTGTCTACTGGTGCCATTTGTACAAAGCAATATAGTTAAATTGTCGTCTTTATTACCACATTCTAAGTCATTTATTACTAGTCTAGTTCCTTGATTTGATAAATTTTCTGTTAAGTCATAATTTCCTATGGTCCAAATTATTTCTGTGTCGACTTGTGATGGGATATTGTTTAGACCAAAGATTAAGCTTTCGTTCACAGCATCCCAATTGTGTAAGATTTGGTTTCGTGGAACTACAAGAACGAGATTCTCCCGCCTTAGATTATCATCTACTAATTCATTGCAGTTATCGTCCAGGCCGTTCCATACTTCAATTGAACTTGGATTAATTTCTGAATTTAGATCATTACAATCTTCAAAATCATAGTAACCATCATTGTCGTTGTCAAAATTGAATGTAAGAGGATCGGACATCTTTGTTAAAACTTCAAATCCGTCATTAATTCCATCTCCGTCGGTATCTTGATTATTGTGATCGGTAGTAATATTGTGGTACTCATCATAGTCAGATAGACCATCGCTGTCTGAATCCATTTCGTAAAAATCTTCATCTATAATTCCATCGCAATCGTTGTCTTTATTATCCAATATTTCCGTTAGTGAGGGCGAAATTTCGATATCATTATCGGCACAATCCTGGAACCAATACCAACCATCTCCGTCTGCATCTTCATCATAAATCAATGGATCAGCGCCTAAATCTGCGTATGTATTGAATTCAATTCCATCAGGCAAACCATCTTTATCTGTGTCTCCATCATAAGGATTAGTTGATACGAAATAATATTCATCATAATCAGATAGACCGTCTGAATCTGTGTCCAAATCTATAAAATCTTCATCCACTTCATTGTCACAATCATTGTCAATAGTATCCAAAGCTTCGGGTAAACCGGGTGATCTGAAAATATTATTATCGTCACAGTCCTCGAACCAATACCAAGTGTCACTATCACTATCTTCATCAAAAATTAATGGATCTGCTCCTAAATCTGAATATAAATTCACTTCTGAACCATCATTTAGACCGTCCCCATCTGTATCTGCATTTCTGTAATCTGTTTGGTGTATGTGATATTCTGACCAGTCTTTCAGTCCGTCGTTATCTCTGTCAGTAAAATTATATCCTTCATCGATATATTCATCACAGTTATCGTCATAACCATTCAACTTCTCAGGCTTTCCAGGGTTAATTTCCGCATTTTGATCATCACAATCATTGAAATGATAATATAAATCTAAATCAGCATCCGCGTCGAAAACTAATGGATTACTTTGCCAAAGATTTATTTCAGCTCCATCATTTAATCCATCAAAGTCAGTATCTATATTATTCGGATTTGTTTGATACACAAATAACTCATCCAAATCCGATAAGCCGTCTAAATCTGTATCAGGCATTGTGGCGTTAGTAAAATGCACAAATATTTCATCGAAATCATTCAATCCGTCCGAGTCAGTGTCAGGACTGTAAGGGTTAGTACCCCAAATTAGTGTTTCATTTTCGTTTGAAATCCCGTCATCATCATAATCTAAATCTATGTTCATTCCATGAATTATCATTTGCCAAGAGTTCAGTGTCCCAGATGTACCAGATGTTGTGTCTCTTATCTTTAATTTCCATGTCCCTAAACTGCTTTCATCCCAATGATGAACTGTATTAAACAACCAATTGGAATAGTCATTCCCACCATCATCATGTTCTTCTGCAAGCCATGATTGGGTACCATTTGGGGATTCCAATAATATTTCCAAGTCTCCTCTGCTAGAGTGATCGATGTCTACAATTACGTCGATGCTCTCCAAGCTAATGTCGTCTGTTATTTGAACATCGAACTCACTCCAAGAATTTGTTGAAGTAGGAATTGTAAATGATGGTGTATAGGGCCCAAATGTTAGATTAACTTCCTCATCCACATTTGTCCAATTTTCAGCTAACGATACAGCCCTGCCTGCATCTATTGCTCCAAATCCATATTTATGTGAAACATCATGACCCGCATCGTTAATCTCCCAACTTGAATCATTTGGATCATTCTTTCTCGCACTGTTGACTAAAATATGTTGTAAATCTCTCCATGTGATGTTTTCATTTGCATCTAGTATCAAAGCAATTACTCCGGCTGCTAAAGGGGTTGCACTAGAAGTCCCTCCGAAACTATTAGTGACATTTCCATTATCATAGCCTGCGTCGTCTGATGTCGTGGTAGGATCATCATGAATGTCTGTGGTGGTAATTCCTTCTCCATCTCCATTGGAATGTGCTGTAACTAGGATATTTGCTCCAGGTTCAGAGTAATATGATTGTTCTCCGTAATGAGTGATTGCCGAAACCGCGATGGTGAATCTACTATTTGCCCATCCATCATAATTTGCATTATCGTTACTCGTAAGTCCATTTCCAGCTGCCCACGTGATTATGTTTCCTAATCCATTTCGCCCCTCATAGGCGTCATTTTCAAACGCAGCCAACATTAACGGTCCTGGAGCGCTCAATGTTTGTCCATTATCACTAGGACCCCATGAGTTTGTGTAAATATGAGTCTCATTATTCATGAAACTCAATGCATCTGCTTCAGTAGAATCTCCCGCCCAACACGCAATTAGTGTTGAACCTGCCAGTGTTGCGTCATACGCCGCGCCTGCTACATGGATTGAATTGTCTCCTGCGGCCGCAGCAACACCTCCTGCTGATGTTCCGTGACCATTATTACTGGTCGGTGTTGGATCAGCATCGTTGTTACACCAGTCATAAGAATGGTTCGGGGAATAATTTGGAGAAATATCTGGATGGTCCTTATCTAGTCCATCGTCAACCACACTGATGATAATCCCGCTACCGGTGTAAGTGTTCCATACCGACGTCACATTAGCATCTTCTCCTGTTGTTCCGGATGTTTGTCCTGTATTTTGTAGATGCCATTGGTCAGCGAATACATCGTCGTTTGGTAATGATCGAGTTGTGTGTTGCTTCTTGACCATAGGAGAAAAAGATTCAATTTCACCATTTTTCTCGAGTTGAAAGAAGTTTTCGATGATGCCAGAAGGCGAATCGAAGTTCCAAATATATGCTCCTTCTAATTGCTGAGCAGTTTCTATTGAGACAGCTTTAGACGCCATTTTCATTTGTTGTTCAATGGTGCTGCTTGTGACCACTAACCATTGCTCTGTCTTTTCTAGTTCATCTGTAGAATATTGTTCTAAATCAGAAACTCTTTCAAATGCTAATTGCACAGCAATCGAATAAGTCGGGATGAGCAGGTCTCTTTCAGATTCTTGTGATTCGTGAGGATTTGCATTTTCAGCAGTAACTAATCCTGAAATAGGTGCAACAAGCAGAATAAAAATCAGACTCATTGCTCGGTGCATGATGTTGTCATGTCAATAGAGGTTTTAGGTATTCGTTAATGATGCATTAACAATACGTGTTTATTTTACCCAATTTCTTATGGCTGAGTGAACCTCTTCATCGTCCATTAGTCTACGTTGTTTTTTCGCGATATCAAATAGATGAGCCACTAGTTCATCGGTTATTTGATAATTATTTTTTTCCAGCCACCAGGTTATGTTAGATCGGCCACTCATGTGCCCAATTCTAATTACCTGTTCTAGGCCATAATCTTGTGCAGGAACTCCTGAATAAATCCTATCCGCTAGCCAATGTTCCCCTTTTTTCATAGCTTTGACTACGGCACTAGCATGTACTCCTGTGCCGGTCTCGAACGCATCTCTCCCAAATACGGGATAGTTCCTAGGTAGCGCAACTTCGATGTATTGGTGAGCTTTTCTCATATAATCATTCAATGATGTCAAATCATTTTTGATAACTCCCATTAAACTTAAGTTAACCAAGGTCTGATCCAAAGGAGCGTTGCCAGATCTTTCTCCAACACCCAAAGCCGTTCCGTGTATTACATCTGCACCTGCTTCAACTGCAGCTAGGTTGTTTGCCACGCCGAGACCCCTATCTTGATGGCCATGCCAATTTATTTCTATATCTCTTCGCTTTACTCCTGCGTCGGGGACAACTTCGTTTTGAATAAATGCCATTAATTTTCTAACTCCGTTGGGAGTTACATGTCCGCATGTGTCACATACGCATATTCTCTCCGCACCAAGTTCAATTGCTCTGGTGTAGACTTGTTTAATTTCTTCAGGTTTACTTCTAGTTGTATCTTCAGTCACAAACATTACAGGGATGTTGTTGTCTACAGCGAATGTTACTGCCTTTTCAGCCGTGGACAATATCTTGTCCATGTCCCAACCTTCGGTATATTGCCTAATAGGACTAGTTCCCAAGAAAGCACTTGCTTGAATCTGTCTTTCATGTTTAGCTTGCAGATCAACTAACGGTTTTATGTCATCGATGACAGTTCTTACTGCACAACCCGGTCTCAATTCATAAGATCTCTCGGTCATGTGAGTTAACATAGAATCGATATGATCTACATGAAATGGTCCTGCTCCAGGCAATCCTAAATCTACTTTCTGAATACCCAGTTTTTCCATACAATCGATTAATTCAATTTTTTCCTTGATGCTAGGATTTCTAGCACTTGGGCTTTGTAAACCATCTCTCAAGGTTTCATCATCAAACCAAACATCATGTGGGTGATTAGATGGGTTTCTTTTGATATCATAATCGATGCTATTCCAATCAAAAATCAGGTCGTTCTCGTCCAACTGGGCACCTCCCTTTCTAATCTACAACTACCTATCAAGTGCTTGAATCCATCGGAAAAAAATACTATATTATTCAATCCCACCTCTTTTTCTTGAAATTATGTATAGTATTAACACCGTACTAATTATTGTACCATTTACAGGATGATCTAGGGATTCATGAAAAGTACTGCTAGTGAGTACAAGTATCATGAACATTACAGCTAGATATGTTAAAGAAACGTAAAAAGAATGCGATGCAGCGGGTCTTATATTTTCCAATTCGCTATTTTCATTAATATTTATTTTCCAAACAGTCACCACATACCAAATACTTAGAGCTAAACTGTTGATTATTGCTAGTGACATATTCACACCTAAATCAAAAAATTCCGACAATTTGATTTCATCTTGAAATGCAAGGGGGGTCGTCAAGGATAAAATAATCAAAAACACGGAGTATATTTTCATCTCGGTTAATGTTCTTTCCTTTCCTTTAATATTAGGCATCATTGGCACTCCAACCTTTTCATATTCTTCGGATCTGTAAAGTGCCAATGCCCAGAAATGCGGGGGGGTCCAAAGAAATATCAGTAAGAACATAAACCATGGCATGTATCCTCCAATACTAACAACAGAATCAATAAAGTCGATAAATGAGTTGAATTCTAATTTATGATTCCCGCTTGCTGCAGCCCACCCAATAACGGGAGGAGTCGAACCGGCTATTCCTCCAATCACAATATTTTGGACACTAGTTCTCTTGAGCCAAATTGTATATACGAATACATAGAAAAGAATGCTAAATAGAGCCCAGAATGCGGCGACTTGATTTGCCATTTCCGTCAACCATATCGTTCCAATAATTGAAATTGAAATTCCAAATATCAGAGCATTTTTAGGTGAAATGTCTCCAACAGACAAAGCCCTCTTTGAAGTCCTAGTCATAATTGGGTCTATGTCTCTGTCATACCACATATTGATACAATTCGCACCTCCTGCCGTCAAGTATCCTCCAACAAATACAATAATCATAACCTCTAAAGTACTCTGATCTACCTTATTTTTCACGATAAAATCATGACTTAGAATTGCACACATAGCCGTGATTTGTAATAGGACAACCACCTTTGGTTTTGTTAAAGAAAAGAGCGCGTTTCCGAGTGCCCTTGTCTCCATCATATCCACCCCTATTGCTATTAGTCTTTGAAAGTCATTGAGCAATAGTATCGTTTGCAATATGCTTTTTCTCGTGAAGAGTTACCACCTTTATAGTCATGAGTATGCTTGTAATCATTACAAATACAAGGGACGCCAGCATTAAATGAACTAGAGACAATAATTCGAAATAGACAATTTCGAAGCCATCTAATTTTGCGGAAAGTACGTATAATCCACCCAATCCAATGTTTATCAGATATAATGTGGAGGAGGTCCAAATCCATTTACACAATAAAGTGCCATATTCTCCTTCTTTGTTTTCTTTCCATATTATGTAACAGGTAATTGCTAATATAACACCGACTAAACTAACCAGGAATCTATGTAAGATTTGAGATTGAGCCTCAAAATCAACTACTTTCTGGTATATCGAGTCATTACACAATGGCCAAGATCCTGGGAATCCTGAAACACCGCATCCCGTATTCGCTCCGGGTGTTGTTGAAACGAAAACCCCCAAAAAAAGAGTCAGGAATGTGCCAAATGACAAAATCAGGATGCGTTTGGTCCATTTTTTGGCTAGGATTGGATCAAATTCTAGCCAGACGGGCACTTCTTCTTTATCTCTGACTGTGGCTAACCATATCCAAACTAACGACATTAAGAACAGGAGTGCAGATCCTAAGTGTAATGCAACACTCCAATGGAGATTGTCCAACCTTACTGTTACGTATCCTAAAAAGCCCTGCCAACCTATAAGAATCATAGAAATAAACGAAGCTAATTTTACTTCTTTAGTCAGTTCTTCATTTTTCCTAATTATTAACCAATTCAAAATCACCAATGGACCTAAGACAACTCCCGCCAAGAGCCTATGAATCCACTCAGTAAATATTTGAAACGAAGTATAAGTGTGACTAGATCCTCTTGAATCTATTTCACTTGGATTCTCATCAAACCATTCTTTTTGATCCTCTTCTGAAATATCGAATCCCCAGGTCCCGAAACACAATGGCCAATCCGGACAAGATTCACCTGCATCATAGATTCTAATGACTCCTCCTGCAGCAATAACAATGATCGTCACGCAGATAATGGTCGCGGTCAGTTTTTCTACACTGATCCTCTCGAACCTCATTATATCACGACCATTGAGTCATATAGATATAATTGTGTATTATTCATCAAGATGTGGTTCAACATCTATCGGTATTCTATGTTTTAGATATTCAAGAGTTGCAATCTTCATTGGGTCCAAAACTACCCTTTCTTTCGCCTCATCAACTCCATAAAGTTGAATTAATTCTCCAGAGAACTCTTCTCTTAATTCATCTTCTGTTACGAAAAGTGGCGCTCCCATACTAATTTGAAGCGCTCTAGCGCCAATAATTCTTGCTTTCTCGAAGCGCGTGTGTGCTCTTGCAGGCTTGACCATAGTAGTTATCGGCCAGCGACCCCCACATAAGGGCATTGACTGACTTAATCAATCTCAGAAGTAAACTTTTGAACAATTTTTATCTTTCATTTAACTTCGATCAACATAGCCACTGCGTTTCCCCCACCTAGGCAGATTGTCACTATTCCTTTATTTCCACCAGTTCTGTTTAGTGCATTAATTGTTGTCATTAGACAACGTGTTCCTGTCGCTCCTAACGGGTGCCCAATTGCGACAGCTCCTCCGTGAATATTGAACCTATCCTCAGGAACTTTCAGAGCCATTTGTACGGCTACAGATGCAGCGGCAAAAGCTTCATTGTGTTCAATAATATCAATTTCCATGATATCTAGGTTGTTTCTCCGTAGTATCTCTTCTACAGCCACTATGGGAGCGACCATGACTCTTCTTGGTTCAACTCCAGAAGTTGTATAATCTAGAATCTCAGCGAGGATTGGCCACCCATTTTTCAAAGCATGGTCTTCTGAACAAACTAAAACTGCTGAAGCTCCGTCGGATATCTGGCTTGCATTTCCAGCGGTGACTTGCCCATTTTTCTTGAAAACTGTTTTCAAATCTGCTAGAGATTTCATATTTGTCCCTGGCCGAATGCCCTCATCGATTAACAAGCCGTCCACATCTATAATTTCATTGTCAAACCAACCATTATTCCATGCTGCATTGGCTAGAGCGTGCGATCTAACAGCGTAAGCATCTGCAATCTCTTTTGATAGATTAAATTCTTCTGCCACAATTTCTCCTGTCATTCCCATAGATGTTCCATCGAATGCATCTGTGAGGCCATCATGCATCATTATTGATTTTAGAGCGGCGGAATCTAACATTTCTCCTTTTATTTTTTTTGAAGTGAAATATGGGGCATTGCTCATTGATTCAATCCCTCCAGCAACAACAACATCCGCATGTCCAGAAATAATGTCACTTGCAGCTATCATCACTGCTTTAAGGCTGGAACCACAGACTTTGTTAATAGTGGTACAGGGAGTCGAATACGGCAATCCAGCATTGATACAAACCTGTCTGGCAGGTGCTTGCCCTGATCCTGCCTGTAACACTTGGCCGATGTAAACTTGATCCACAATCCCGCTGTTGGGCTTTAATTTGACTCTTTTTAAAAGTTCTTTAACAACCATCGATCCTAGCTCTGTTGCAGAATAATGAGACAAAGCTCCTCTGAATTTACCAACAGGGGTTCTTGCATAAGCACATATCACCGCCTTGGGCATGCCTCAGCGACTGAGGTTGTGGTCTTGAATAGTGCGATTAACAATCCAGTTCTTACGCATCCTTTTCAGAGAAAAATCCATAGAAATCGGGATTTATTAACTTGGGTCGATTTTCTGACTTGACTAAAATTGTTCTTACCGCCCATAAATCTTTGAACACTCTGTATTGAGATGTTTTGTCAAGGTAATCTACACCGCTTGTGCCTCCAGTGCCTATTCTTCTTCCCATTATTCTTTCAACCATCCTTGCATGTGAATGTCTCCATTTTACCATAGATTCTTCTAATTCAACTATGGCATCGATTAATTTTCGCGGCCATGCTAAAAGAGGTAGTTCTCTATATGATTCTATGAATAATAGACTAGTTCTGGATCTACTTATTTTTCCGTCAGGTATAAGAAATGACTTAGCACTTTCATGTGCGGAATTGAATCTCTTAACCACTTCTTCTAAGTTAGATGAACCGTAATTAGACATCCGTTGTGCTGCCTCATCTCCCATGGACTTGTGTGCTAACAAATGATTGTCGACGTAATTTCTTACAATTTCAGAGTCATCTTTTGACCCATAAACAGAGCCCATTATCGGTGTTCTTGAAATCCATCTCATTAATGATTCCTCTAGGGAAGGTTTCGCTAATGCATCTTCTAAATCTTCTAAAATAGCAGCATCATTTTCACTATTTCCTGCCAGTTTTCTAAATGTATCAATCGGATCCATTCCGAACATTCTATCTTCATTTTTCAATCCAAGAAGTATCTCAAATTTTCTCATCTGAAATGATTCGAAACCCGATGCTGAACCCAATCCGTCTCTAAATGAAAGGAAACCTTGAGGAGTTAATGTTTCCATAACCGACCATTGAGAAGCCATTAATTTGAATATTTCAGTAGTTCTCCCTAGCCTTTCAACTGCGTGGGGAATATCTCTCTCGGAGACTAATTCTTGAGATAATACATTTCTAACCTCAGATAGTTCTCTTATTATTTGTTTAAACCATAATTCAAACGTTTGATGAACTATTATGAAATGCATTTCGTCTGAAGAAATACCTCTGTCTTCACCTTGCAATTTTAGCAAATCACCCAGTTGCAAATAATCCCCATAGGTCCAATTCACGTCATTCATGTCCGTCCGATAGCGTTTCCCTCTTGAATCATTACTGTTGGAGCCGTTCGGATTTCAAACGATATTTGTTATATTTCCCTATTATTTGAAATAATAATAGTTCCTACGATTTTCATGGTAGATAGTCATAAGTTTTCCTCCAACCGGGATCAATACAGTTTCGTCTTTTCTCCTGATATATTTGTCGATGAGAATACTCGTTTGAAAATTCCAGCCATCGAGGACGCCGAAATATTATTTCAATTAGTAGAAAAAAATAGAGATTATCTCAGAGAAAGGTTGCAATGGTTGGATTCAATATCTTCTTTACAGGACGAAATCAATTTTATAGTGACATCTCGAAACAATCAAATTCAGGGAAGTTCAGGTACTTGGCTAATATTTGAAAATAACGAGGTATTAGGCACACTGACGCTTAATTGGCTGGATTGGGAGAATAATTCTTGTGGGATCGGATATTGGATTTCTAAACAGAAATCAGGAAAAGGAATTGTAACTAGTTGCTGTAGATCTCTAATAAATCATTTAATCCGTAACAATAAACTACACAGGTTTGTTATTGAGGCGGCTGTAGATAATTACGCGAGTAGGAAGGTTGCTGAGAAGTTAGGTATGAGATTGGAAGGAATAAATAAAGATAGAGCGATAGTAAACGGAAAATATGTTGATCATGTGATGTATGCTATAACTGCTCCTGAGTGGAAAGAATTCTATTTTTCAAATATTTTTGATTAAAAGATGCTTAAGATTTGGTCATTAAGCCATTATCCTCTATGATACATCCTCCAGGTGGAAGTGCGGCTAATACGTCGTCCTGGATTAAGCCAGTTGCCTTAGATATCTTATTTGCTATTGATTCCTTTTTTTCTCTTCCGGGAATTATTTTTATCCATTTTTCAAATATTTCTGATATAATTTCGACGGGCCCGCAAACTGGAAGCGGCACTCCATTAATTACCCCAATCCCCATTCCAATTTGTAAATTCAAATCTCTGTGCCATGTCCTTTGTCCTCTGACAACGAAACTCCCTCTTCCCAGAGATTCACCACTCTCAGTTTGTTTTGATACTTGACTTGGGCGAACATGAAAAGCCGTTGCTGCAGCTCCTCCACTGCCCCATGCTCTTGACCAACATACTGCCATTTGGGCGGCTTGAGCAATAATATTCTCATCCAAATCCCTAGCATCTTCAATCTCTCCACCAAGATTTTGAGAGATTTGTAACGACTTAATGCCATTTGGTAAATCAGAGACATTATCTAAAGTTATTAGACCATCTTTTAATTTAAGAGAACATGATGGAGCACCGTGTAGATCAGCGTGAAAGTAAAGATCATTAGAGTTCATATGTTTTCTAACCACTGAGTCATTTCCTCTCGCATCTCTTCCTCCAACAATAATATGGCCTCCTTCAAGAATTGCCCACCTGTATTTCTCAAACCAAAATTTCTTGCTCCTAACAATTCCCTTTACCCTACCTGCCGCAATATCTTTTTTTCTTTTCTTTTCGCGTTTTGATTTTTCATTTTCTGTGTTTTCAAGCGCTCTTTTGGCCCCTTGAGATTTATCCTTTAGTGTCCTCGCATCTTGGAAGTATCTTTGCGCATTCTGATGTACAGTTTTATCTGCATAGAGCGTTACACTCGCTCCAGGTTCTCCATCCTCATCCGGAAGAAATGCAACAAAAGTCCTTTTTTTGGGATCTAATCGATCAATCCAAGGAGTTTCCCTTACTTTTTCCGATAGTTCTTGCCATGTGTATTTAGAAATAGCATCAGTAAATTGACTCATTATAGTTTCTAAATGAGACCAATTTTCCTGCATTTCCTTACCTAATTCTTGGTTTATCGCGGCTTGAGATAAGAAGCGATCGATAGCGTTCCTTTGCTGTTCAGCCCTTCTTTCTAATTTTGCTTTCTTCTCACCTTCGTCTTGACCAATTTTTACTAATTTTTCTTCTTCTCTTCTAATGAATGCCGAAGCATCATGAGAACCGAAAGCTGCATCGTATCCAGAACTCAAAGTAGGGATTTCTAATGACAATTTAATATCTAAATACTTCAAGTCTATTGGCGCTATCTCTTTTATTTCTCCGGATAACTCGTCTTTTTCTTTTAGATCTTCGGTTTTTTTCCATTTTTCCAACATTTCTTTGTTTTCAAACCACATTCGATTAGAATCCTTATTAGCCAATTCCTCTAGTAAATCAATGATTGCAGCATCTAATGTTTCTCTTTGCTCATGATTTAAATCCTTGGCCTTGAGGTCTTCTTCTAAACCCGCTGAAGCGCAAATTGCACTTCCATAAATCCTGCCTAGGTTTCCTCTTGCTGCAAGTGTTCTTATCAAATCATCATCACTTCCATCTAGTAATTTATCTAACTTTTCTCTGTTGATTTCTCTGGGGTCAATAGCAGCTGGGGGAGGGAAATATTTGATACCCCTTTTCAGCGATCTGCTAGCATAACTTGCATGAGTTAATGGCTGTATTATTATCCCTTCACCGTCTAGTAATAGTACATTTCCATCACGAAACAATTCCACTATAAGTTTTAATCTACCACTTCCATGTTCAAAAGTCATTGAAACTATTCGATCGAATCCTAGTTGTTCAACTTCGATAAGTCTAGAGTTATTCAGGTGTTTCCTCAGAACCATAGCAAATTGGGATGGTTGGGATGGCATAGGTCTATCTCGTTGAGAAAGATACATCCTTCTTCCACTCACGATAACTAGGTCTGATGAAGGCCTGCCTTTAGGATTGAGTCTTATAACAACTTGTTCATAATGTGGCTGGTACGCCTTACGTGCTCTGGCTCCGATCATCAGTGAAAGTTCGCGAACTATTCTTGCAACGTCAAATGAAGAAGCCTGTTCACGCATGTCTCTCACTGTTCCGTAAGCATCATCCTTCATCAGACAATCGCTTTAGTTATACATCCAGTTCTATATTTGAGTAGAATGATTCGATTTCATTAATTGCCTCTGCTTGATGTGCGTATTGGTTTGATGGTATGGGTATCACGCTTACATTCGGTATTCTTCTAGATATGTAATCAACATCCTCCATTCCATGCAATTTATCAGATTCAGCTGCTAGAATCGCACAAGGTATTTTTATTTTTGACAAATCTTCAGGTACTGAATATCCCATAAGATATCTGGCAGAATATCTCATCCTTTCATAATTTTGAGAAATCAGAGTTCTTCTGTACCGGATTTTCTGTCCCTCTTCTTCGACTTTCCTTTCAACTGCCCATATAGCAATTTTTATCAGCCATTTTAGGGTGAATTTCGGCAAAGGTAGTTTTATCAAAATTTTTGCCCATAAAGGAAATCTAAATTTTTGGTTAGGAGCTAGAAAAACCGAGCTCAAAGCCACAATATTTCCGATTTGCAATCCATGAATTATAATCGTAGATGCTAAAGATGAAGAAAACAAATGGTACTCGTCACCTAATTCGTTATCAGATTGTAATTCATTTATTGCTGTCTCTATGTCTTCTGTATACCTATCAATAATAAAGTCCCTTTGATTCATTTGCTTGTAGAATATAGCACTAGCCTTTTCTCGAGTTTCAATGTAGATAATTTTCCTTCTTTGAACCCATTCCGATACTAAAGGTTTCCAGCCTTCGAAGACCGATCCCCATCCAGGGACCATCACAACAGGAATTTTTGATGATGCCTTGGTAGGCTCCCAAACAAAGACTCGCAAAGCAAGATCATCACTTACACTGATAAATTTTTCCTTCCCGGTTGAATTTGGAAGTTTTGGTATTCCCTTCCAGTGGTCAACCATTCAATCACCTTTTGATTCCTAACGAGATCTTCTTCCGCCGCCCGAACGTCGACTACCGCCGCCCGAACGTCGACTACCGCCGCCCGAA